>ERZ1026903.448-NODE-448-length-19471-cov-3.640245_pt1 | contig 19471 bp, 17 predicted proteins | sample MGYA00380180_ERZ1026903 | MGnify/ENA primary metagenome ERZ1026903 (study PRJEB33269, sample SAMEA4719816) | human gut metagenome | biome: human-associated habitat; feature: organic feature; material: feces | place: Cameroon | collected 2013-10 ... | reverse complement strand
GATACGGATTCGTCTCCATACGATTCGGGATCTTATGCGTCAAGTACGACATATGTAACAGGAAAAGCGGTAGAAAAAGCCTGCCAGAAACTGATCGCCAGAATTCTTGAGATTGCATCCGGTATGCTGGATGCACCGGTGGAAGAACTGGAATTTGCAAGCGACCGTGTAGAATGGCCAAAAGCACGGAAGTCTGTATCACTGATAGATATTGGTACGAAATCAATGTGTGGAAATGGCTGTGCACTGGAAGCGACAGAAAGTAACAGTTCACCGACATCACCGCCGCCATTCATGGCAGGAGCTGTGGAGATTGAACTGGACAAAGAGACCGGTCATGTGGAGATATTGGATTATAAAGCGGTTGTGGACTGCGGAACAGTAGTGAATCCAAATCTTGCAAGAGTACAGACCGAAGGTGGTCTGGTACAGGGAATTGGCATGACGCTTTATGAGAACATCCAGTACAATGACAAAGGAACCATGTTGAATAATTCTTTCATGCAGTACAAGATCCCGTCCAGAAGAGATATGGGAAACATCCAGGTGGAATTTGAAAGCAGTTTTGAGCCGACGGGACCGTTCGGAGCAAAATCCATCGGAGAAATCGTAATTAATACTCCTGCACCGGCACTTGCACATGCAATTGCCAATGCGACAGGAATCTGGTTTAAGGAACTTCCGATTACCAGTGAGCAGATCGCAATGGGAGTTTTTGAGAAGGAAGATATAAAATAGATCATATATTAAAAAATATATGTATAAATGACTTGCAATCAGAACGAAAAGTCATTACAATATGGGGTAACGTTTAGAAAAATATGTGGAGGCCGCTAAGATGCAGTTATTAAAAGACAGAATCCGCAAGGATGGAAAGATAAAAGAAGGCAACGTCTTAAAGGTGGACAGCTTTCTCAATCATCAGATGGATGTAAAGTTATTTCAGGAAATCGGGAAGGAATTCAAGAGAAGATTTGAAGGTGAGGAGATTACGAAGATTCTTACGATCGAAGCTTCTGGGATCGGAATCGCATGTGTTGCGGCTGAAGTATTTGATGTACCGGTTGTATTTGCAAAGAAGACACAGACAAAGAATATTGCAGGGGATGTATATACAACAAAGGTAGAATCATTCACACACGGAAGAGTTTATGATATTATCGTTTCCAGAGAATTTCTTGGAAAAGGAGATAAGGTTCTTCTGATTGATGATTTCCTTGCTAACGGGAAAGCACTGGAGGGACTGGCAGAACTGGTTAAAAAGTCAGGAGCCGAGCTGGTCGGAGCTGGTGTTGTGATCGAGAAAGGATTTCAGGTTGGTGGAGATATCATCCGATCCAAAGGAATTCATCTGGAGTCGCTGGCAATCGTAGAAAGTATGGATGAGAAGACAGGGGAAGTCGTTTTCCGTAATTAACAGCTAAAATTCAAAGGATTTTTTAAGGGAATGTGAGGGTTTCATATTCCCTTTTTTTTATTCCTATGCTATACTTTATGATAAGTATGTGAATGCATAAAGAGAACTTATAGTAAGGAGTAAGAACTTATGAAAAGAGTATTGTTAAAACTCAGCGGGGAAGCTCTCGCAGGCGATAAAAAGACAGGATTTGATGAAGCTACCTGTATGGGTGTTGCAAAACAGGTAAAGCAGCTTGTAGATGATGGGGTACAGGTTGCGATTGTAACAGGTGGTGGTAACTTCTGGAGAGGAAGAACCAGCGAGACGATAGACCGTGTTAAAGCAGACCAGATCGGGATGCTGGCAACAGTTATGAACTGTATTTATGTATCTGATATTTTCCGTTATGCAGGAATGAAGACAGAAGTATTTACACCATTTGTGTGTGGCGCATTTACTACATTGTTTTCTAAAGATGCGGCAGTAGAAGCACTGAATGAAGGAAAAGTTGTGTTCTTCGCAGGCGGAACAGGACATCCATACTTCTCGACAGATACTGGTGCGGTTTTAAGAGCAATTGAGATTGAAGCAGATGCTATGCTTCTTGCAAAAGCAATTGACGGAATTTACGACAGCGATCCGAAGGTTAATCCGGAAGCAAAGAAATATGACGAGATTTCTATTCAGGAAATTATTGATAAGAAGCTGATGGCTGTAGACCTGACAGCATCTATTATGTGTCTGGAGAATAAGATGCCGATGCTGGTATTCGGACTGAATGAAGAGAACAGCATTGTTGAGACGATGAAGGGAACATTTACAGGAACAAAAGTAACAGTATAAGTATTATTATGGATTATTGCGATAAAAGGAGATCACGCTATGAATGAAAGATTAAAAACATTTGAGGAAAAGATGAAAAAAACAATTGGAAATCTGGACGGAGAACTTTCAGCAATCCGTGCAGGACGTGCGAATCCAAATGTGTTAAATAAAATTGTAGTAGACTATTATGGAACACCGACACCAATCCAGCAGGTGGCTAACGTATCTGTACCGGAAGCGCGTATGATCCAGATCCAGCCATGGGAGAAAAGCATGGTAAGAGAGATCGAGAAAGCAATTATGACTTCTGATCTCGGAATCAATCCTACCAATGACGGAACAACTGTACGTCTTCTCTTCCCGGAACTTACAGAGGATCGTAGAAAAGAACTGGTTAAAGATGTTAAGAAAAAAGGGGAAGCTGCAAAAGTTGCAATCCGTAATATCCGTCGTGACGGAATTGATGCAGCTAAGAAATTAAAAGGAACAGATGTCTCAGAAGATGAGATCAAGGACATGGAAGATGATCTGCAGAAACTGACAGATAAATATGTAAAAGAAGTGGATAAAGCTGTAGAATCAAAATCAAAAGAGGTTATGACAGTATAAGACCTGTAAGGGATAAAAGCAGTATACAACAGGAGGGGGATAAGGTCCAGATGCTCTGGAAACTGTCCCCTCTGTTCTTGTATACCTATTGTTATTAGGAGGAAATAATCATATGAATGTGCCACAACATGTTGCAATCATATTGGATGGAAACGGACGCTGGGCAAAAGCAAAAGGAATGCCGCGCAATTACGGTCATGCACAGGGCAGTAAGAATGTAGAGCGTATCTGCGAAGAAGCGTGGAGAATGGGCATTAAATATCTGACGGTCTACGCATTTTCCACAGAGAACTGGAATCGTCCGGACGATGAAGTTAATGCTCTGATGAAGCTGCTTCGTAATTACATGAAGACCTGTCTGAAAACGGCTGCAAAGAATGATATGAAAGTCCGCGTGATCGGGGATATCACAAGACTGGATGAAGACATTCAGAAGAGAATTCTGGAACTGGAAGAAGCAACAAAGAATAATGGCGGTCTGAATTTCCAGATCGCGATCAATTATGGAAGCCGTGATGAGATGATCCGTGCGATCCGTAAGATTGCAAAAGACTGCGTGGATGGAAAAGTGGATCCGGCAGAGATCAAAGAAGAGACATTTGAGCAATATCTGGATACAAAAGGAATCCCGGACCCGGATTTGATGATCCGTACCAGCGGGGAGCTTAGGCTTTCCAATTATCTGTTATGGCAGCTTGCCTATACAGAATTTTATTTTACAGATGTTCCGTGGCCGGATTTCAGTAAAGAAGAGCTGGAAAAGGCGATTGAAACATACAATCACCGTGACAGACGTTATGGTGGTGTGAAGGAGGAAGAAGAACAGAATGTTTAAGACGAGATTATTAAGTGGGATTGTTCTGGTTATCATCTTAATTGCAACGGTTGGAACCGGTGGTGGTTTACTGTTTGGATTTCTGGCACTGATCAGTCTGATCGGACTGTCAGAGCTTTATAAAGTTGTGGATGTGCAGAACAAGGTATTAGGACTTACCGGTTATCTGGGAGCTGTTGTATATTATGGAATTTTATATACCGGACAGATGCAGTATGTGACACTTCTTACGATTGCATTTCTGGTAGTACTGATGGCGGTGTATGTATTTTCATTCCCGACATTTAAGGCAGAGCAGGTAATGACGGTGTTCTTTGGCGTATTCTATGTTGCAGTGATGTTGTCTTATGTGTACCAGACCAGAATGCTGGAAGACGGAGCCGTTGCAGTATGGCTGATCTTTTTAAGCTCCTGGGGATGTGATACCTGTGCGTACTGTGCAGGCATGCTTCTTGGAAAACACAAGATGGCACCGAAGTTAAGCCCGAAGAAATCCGTAGAAGGCGGAATCGGCGGAATTGTCGGAGCTGCATTTCTGGGTGCAATCTTTGCAGTTGCAGCAAATAAGATTACAGGAGCTGGTGTGAATCCGGCACAGTATGCGGTTATTTGCGGAGTCGGCGGTATGATCTCGCAGATCGGAGATCTGGCAGCTTCAGCGATCAAACGTAATCATGATATCAAAGATTACGGGAAACTGATCCCGGGACATGGCGGAATCCTTGACAGATTTGACAGTGTTATCTTTACAGCACCGATCATTTATTATCTTGCAACATTCCTTGCAGGAAGATTGTAGGAGGTAAGTATGAAAAAGATAGCAATTTTAGGTTCTACAGGTTCCATTGGAACACAGACCCTGGAAGTGGTAAGAGAGAATGGAGATATCGAAGTACTCGGACTGGCTGCAGGCAGCAATATCAAGATGTTGGAAGAACAGATCAGGGAATTCCACCCACAGATCGTGGCTGTATGGTCGGAAGAAAAAGCAGACGAATTACGTGTTAATGTAGCAGATACAGATACAAAGATTGTTGCAGGCATGGATGGACTTCTGGAAGTTGCAACGATGAAGGAAACAGAGATCCTTGTAACGGCTGTTGTCGGTATGATCGGTATCCGTCCGACAATTGAGGCAATCAAAGCAGGAAAAGACATTGCACTTGCCAATAAAGAGACGCTGGTAACGGCAGGACATATCATTATGCCGCTGGCAAAAAAGATGGGAGTATCCATTCTTCCGGTGGACAGCGAGCACAGTGCAATCTTCCAGTCTTTACAGGGAAATGATCACGGAGCACTTCATAAGATCCTTCTGACAGCATCCGGCGGACCGTTCCGTGGAAAGAAATCGGAAGAACTGATGGAGATCAAGGTGGAAGATGCATTGAAGCATCCTAACTGGTCAATGGGACGTAAGATCACGATCGATTCATCTACAATGGTAAACAAAGGTCTTGAAGTTATTGAAGCCAAGTGGTTATTTAATGTAGATGTGGATCAGGTACAGGTTGTGGTACAGCCGCAGAGTATCATTCATTCGATGGTAGAATATGTAGACGGCGCAATTATTGCAGAACTTGGAACACCGGATATGAAGCTCCCAATCCAGTATGCACTGTATTATCCGGAAAGAAGATTCCTTCCGGGGGACAGAGTAGATTTCTGGACACTGGGCAAACTGGAATTTGAGAAGCCGGATACAGACACATTCTACGGACTGGAACTTGCATATGAAGCAGGAAGAAAAGGCGGAAGTCTTCCGACTGTATTCAATGCGGCAAATGAACTTGCAGTCAGCCAGTTCCTCAACAGAGAGATCAAGTATCTGGAAATCACGGAGATCATTGAGGACTGTATGAAAGCGCATAAGAATATTGAAAATCCAACGCTGGAACAGATTCTGGAGACAGAAGCAGCGACCTATGAGAGAATCAACAGCAGGAGGTAACAGTAAATTTGGGAATTATATTAGCAATCTTATTATTCAGCTTCATCATATTTTTTCATGAGCTGGGTCATTTCTTACTGGCGAAGAAAAATGGAATTGATGTAGATGAGTTTGCTATAGGAATGGGACCGGCAATCTATTCAAAAGAATATAAAGGGACTAAATACGCCGTGCGTATCCTTCCGATCGGAGGGTTCTGTGCGATGGGGGAAGACGAAGAAGTGAATGATTCGCCGAACAATTTTAATAACAAATCTGTTTGGGCGAGAATCTCTGTCATAGCGGCAGGGCCTGTGTTCAACTTTATCCTGGCTTTTATATTTGCCGTGATCATTACAGCGATGGTCGGCTATGATAAGCCGGTGATCGGAGCAGTAGAATCAGGCTATCCTGCTGCAGAAGCAGGCCTGAAAAAAGGTGATGAGATCGTACAGATGGGAAACAAAAAGATCCATATCTTCCGTGAAGTCAGCTTTTACAATCAGTTTCATTCTAATGAGGATGTGGCTGTTACCGTGTTAAGAAACGGAAAAGAAAAGACGGTCACACTGACACCGAAGATGGATAAAGAACTGGGCTATAAGAGATTAGGAATAGGAAGTTCCGGTTATAGCAAGGCAAATCTGTTGACGGCTTTTCAATATGGCGGATATGAAGTGAAATTCTGGATATGTACAACTGTCGATAGCTTGAAGATGCTTGTGACAGGCCAGATTGGAGTAAATGAACTTTCGGGCCCTGTGGGAATTGTAAGTACTGTAGATACAACCTATAAAGAAAGCCGTTCTTATGGAGTATTTGCAGTTGTGGTACAGATGTTAAATATGGCAATATTGTTGTCTGCGAATCTTGGTGTTATGAATTTGCTGCCACTCCCGGCATTAGATGGGGGACGTCTGGTATTTCTTTTTGTGGAGGCGATCAGAGGAAAACGTGTGCCACCAGAGAAAGAGGGATATGTACATCTGGCAGGAATCATACTATTGATGTTGTTGATGGTATTTGTAATGTTTAATGATATTAATAGAATATTTTTGGGCAGGTAGAAGTGCTGGCAGATCTATCAAAAAATCGTCCCCCTTAGGTAGAAAATAGATAAAGTCTACTTAAGGGGGACTTTTGATACTAAAGTATACAAAAGAGAGCATTATTTGTTTTCGGAATTACATTCCGGCAAACCGGTAATACTGGTTAGCAGTGATAATATTCCGGCCAGCATGGATGTGGAAATTACTAATTTCGTGTCTATCTGCCCAAGTACAGTTACGGTTCCAATTGTTGCTATGGCGGTCTGCGCGACAGTCTTTATTGCCCTGATACCGGCACATTTAGCCCATTTTTTCCAATCTTTTGCTTTCATGTTACCATCCTTTCTTTTCAGGGTTGATTAAGCCGTTTATCATTAGAACGATTCGATTATTATCCATACAGTTCAGCAATGCGTGATACGCCTACGTAAATTTCGGAAATTTTATACCATGTAGTATAATCGACTGTTCCGGTCTGTGGCAGTCCGAATACTTTCTGGAATGTACGGACTGATTCTGCAGTTGCAGGTCCGTAAATCCCGTCAGCAGTAATTTTCGGAATAGCAGGATAAGCACCTGCTATGACATTTAATTGTTCCTGCATCTGCAAAACTTTATTGCCGGAAGAACCGATTTCCAGAGTATAGCCAGGCCAGGAGGATGGGATGCCGGAGATGGCTTCGGCGGTGTTAATGTACATGTCGTCACCGTAGTAGTAACGGAGAATTTCGATAGGGGAATAGCCCTGGTCGCCTAAGGATTTGGATCCCCATTGGGTCAACCAATTCGGACATTGTACCTGCCGTCCGTCACAATACTGCGTCAGTATCGGCTGCTTGACATTCGGTCTGGAAAGATAATCGGCAAACAATTCATCCACTATCACAGAGATCGTATCATAGATATTCCGTTCCGGAATCCATTTGTGATCAAATGCGGTTGAAGAAGTGATCGTAAAATCATATCCGCGGTTCCGGTAAAATTCTGTATATACCCGGTTCAGAGTAAAAGACATGATTGCCAGTACGTTTGCCCGGATGGTATCCTCTGGCCAGGTCGCATAGATTTCACTGGAAGCTACATTTTTGATATAATCCTTATACTTCACATAATAGTTTTTGGCAGTGGAGTCGCGTGGACTTCCATCATGAACTACGATGTATTCCGGGACCACGACGCGGCTTAAGACAATCTCTCCGGATTCGAAGGTCGGCTGGATCTCGTCTTCGGGAATCTTAGGCGGATAGGTGGCATATAATGTATGAGCCGGAATGACTGTCTGCATGGTATATTCGGAATATGGCTGGATTTCATTTTCTGGATTCAGGCTGTATTCTAATGGTGGTGTTGCAAGATCAATCGTATCGGTCTGCCCGGAACTGTCGGTAGTAAGTTGTTCTAACTGAGCTTCTGGAACACCCGTGTAGGAGATGGAAATCTGAGCCCCCTGAATCGGATAGGCAGTGATGTCAGATACGAGATTAATCTGCAGACGGCCTTTGTCGGGAGTATCCTGAGTGGTTGGAGTCGTTCCGTTCATAAAATAGGACCTCTTTTAAGACTCTGTTACTGACAGAGTATGCAAAAATAAGAAAAATGTGAAGATACAGGGAATAAAAGAGACAGATTGTTACACAAAGTATGGAACATCTTAAAAATAACAGAAACAGGAGCGTAGAACAGAGCATGAAAAGAAGGTGTTTACGAATATATAGAAAAAGAAGAAAAAAGAAATTAATCATCCTGATTCTGACATGCATTCTCCTTCTTGGAACCGCAGCAGCAGAAAGGGGCGGATACCTGGAACTCGAACAATTTGGTTCAAATAAAAAACAAGATATTCCTTATCAGAAAGTATCCATAACGGAAGAAGAGAACACGGAGAAATATTATTATCAGCAGTTGCCGGCTGAACAAAGACAGGTCTATCAGGAAATTCTGGAAGGTGTCAGAAACCACACGGAGGAAATTTATGTACATAACGCGGATGCAGATGAGACAAATCAGATTTTTCAGAAGCTGATGAAGGATCAGCCGGACATCTTCTGGTGTGACGGGACAGCAACGGCTACGACTCATAAACGAACAGAAAGTTATACCGTCCTAAAACCGAAATATTTTTACACAGCAGAAGAAAGCCAGAAGATGCAGACAGCGATTACGCAGGCGGCAGAGAAGTGGCTGGCAGATCTGGATGCCAATGCAGATGACTATCACAAAATTCTCTATGTATATGAAAAAATCGTAGATGAAGTAGAGTATGATGAGAGCGCGCCGGATAATCAGAACATCTACAGCGTATTTGTCAATCAGAAATCTGTATGTGCCGGATATTCGAAAGCAACGCAGTATTTGTTGGAACGGCTTGGCGTGTTCTGTACTTATGTGACGGGAAAGACGACGGAAGGCGGAAGCCATGCGTGGAATCTGGTGAAATGCAATGACGATTATTATTATGTCGACACAACCTGGGGAGATCCGGTGTTCCAGCAGGAGGAGGGAGAAGATACATCCCAGAATGCAGATCAAAATACAGATCAAAATTCAGATCAGGATGCAGAGGCTTCCGGGAATAAGACAAATATCAGCTATGATTACATGTGTTGCGATGATACGCAACTGTTCCAGACACACATTCTGGATACGGATACACAGATGCCGGAATGCAGCAAGATGGATTGCAATTATTATGTGGTAAATGGAATGTATTACACGCAGTATGATGCCGAAAAAGCGCTGGGAGCCATGAACCAGACTATCTGGACGAAGAAAAGTGCTGTCACTTTCAAATTCTCCGACATGTCGGTTTACCAGCAGGCGCATGATGACATTTTCCAGAAAGAACTTGCAAAAGCAGCGCAGAATCTGGCGGATTACTATGGATTATCGCAGGTGAAGTACCAGTACATCGATGACCCGAGATTACACAAGATTGTAATATTTTGGCAGTATTCATAAAAAAACAAAAATATCCGTTGAAAATCCTCGGATTATGTAGTATAATTTTTACAATTTGTGAAGACATAAATTGTCTGGTACCGATGGATGAAAAACAAGGCAGTTTTGTGCTTGCACAAACTGCCTTTTATTCTGTATTTTTAAGAAAAATTCTTTGTAACAACGAATTTTTTTTGCCCAAATATAGAAAATGTACCTGAAGTACAGCAGTATGGATTCATGAAAAAAGAAAAAGAAACACAGAAGGGAAAAGGTGAATATATGAAAGCATTTCTTATATTAGAAGACGGGACTGTCTTTACCGGAACCAGCATCGGTTCGACAAGAGACATGATTAGCGAGATAGTGTTTAATACTTCAATGACAGGTTATCTGGAGGTATTAACCGACCCTTCTTATGCGGGACAGGCCGTAGTAATGACCTATCCATTGATTGGAAATTATGGCATCACACCGGATATGGAGTCAAGGAAGGCATGGCCGGATGGATATATCGTAAGAGAACTTTCCAGAATGCCAAGCAACTTCCGTTGTGAAGGAACAATTCAGGATTTCCTCAAAGAGCAGGATATTCCGGGAATTGCAGGAATTGATACACGTGCCCTTACGAAGATCCTTCGTGAAAAGGGAACCATGAACGGAATGATCACCACCAATGAGAATTACAATTTAGATGAGATTCTTCCTAAGTTGAAAGCCTATACAGTTGGTGACGTGGTATCAAAAGTAACATGTGATGAAAAATATGTCTTAGAAGGCAATGGACCAAAGGTTGCTCTTATGGACTTTGGTGCAAAGAAGAACATTGCCAAGTCTTTAAATGAACGTGGCTGTGAAGTAACAGTTTATCCGGCAGGAACAAAGGCAGAAGAGATTATTGCTGCTAATCCGGACGGCATTATGTTGTCCAATGGGCCTGGAGATCCGGAGACGTGTGTATCTATTATCGAAGAGATCAAGAAGTTATATAATACTGATATTCCTATTTTTGCAATTTGTCTTGGACATCAGCTTATGGCACTTGCGAATGGAGCAAAGACTTATAAGTTGAAATATGGTCATCGTGGTGGTAACCATCCAGTGAAAGATCTGACAAACAACAGAGTGTACATTTCTTCACAGAACCATGGTTATGCAGTAGATGGTACAACGATTGATCCGGCTATTGCAAAAGAAGCATTTATCAATGTTAATGACGGAACCAACGAAGGACTTGCATACGAAGGAAAGAACATTTTCACAGTTCAGTTCCATCCGGAAGCTTGTCCGGGACCACAGGATTCCGGATACCTGTTTGACAGATTTATGGATATGATGAAAGGAGCAAAATAATGCCTAGAATTAAAGATATTAAGAAAGTATTAGTAATTGGCTCTGGTCCTATTATCATTGGACAGGCAGCGGAGTTTGACTATGCAGGTACACAGGCCTGCCGTTCATTAAAAGAAGAAGGTCTGGAAGTAGTCCTTTTGAACTCTAACCCGGCTACGATCATGACAGATAAAGATATCGCAGACCGCGTATACATCGAGCCTCTGACCGTTGAGGTGGTAGAACAGCTGATCTTAAAGGAAAAACCAGACAGTGTCCTTCCTACACTGGGTGGACAGGCAGCACTGAACCTGGCTATGGAGCTGGATGAGAATGGATTCCTTGAAAGAAACAACGTACGTCTGATCGGTACTACTTCTGAGACGATCAAAAAGGCCGAAGACCGTCTGGAATTCAAGATGACAATGGAAAAAATCGGCGAGCCTTGTGCAGCTTCTAAAGTCGTAAAGGATGTACAGGCTGGTATCGAATTTGCTGAAAGTATCGGATATCCGGTTGTACTTCGTCCGGCTTACACACTTGGTGGAAGCGGCGGCGGAATCGCGGATAACAGAACAGAACTCGTAGAGATCCTGGAAAACGGACTTCGTCTTTCACGTGTTGGGGAAGTTCTGGTAGAACGTTGCATCGCAGGATGGAAAGAGATCGAGTACGAAGTAATGCGTGACAGCAATGGTAACTGCATTACCGTATGTAATATGGAAAACCTTGACCCGGTTGGTGTTCATACAGGAGACAGTATTGTAGTAGCACCTTCCCAGACACTGAGCGACAAAGAGTACCAGATGCTCCGTACATCTGCTCTTAATATCATCAGCGAGTTAAATATCACTGGTGGATGTAACGTACAGTATGCGCTGAATCCAGATTCATTTGAGTACTGTGTAATCGAGGTTAACCCTCGTGTAAGCCGTTCTTCTGCACTTGCATCTAAGGCAACAGGATATCCGATTGCCAAGGTTGCAGCAAAGATCGCTCTTGGATATACACTGGACGAGATCAAGAACGCAGTAACAAAGAAGACATACGCAAGTTTCGAGCCTATGCTTGACTACTGTGTTGTAAAGATCCCGAGACTTCCATTTGATAAGTTCATCAGTGCAAAACGTACACTGACAACACAGATGAAGGCTACCGGAGAAGTTATGAGTATCTGTGATAACTTTGAGGGTGCACTTATGAAGGCCATCCGTTCTCTGGAACAGCACGTAGACAGCCTTATGTCTTATGATTTCTCTTACTTAAAAGGAGAAGAACTGTTAGAAGAACTGAAGGTTGTAGATGACCGCCGTATCTGGAAGATCGCAGAAGCAATCCGCCAGGGCATCAGCTATGAAGACATTCACAGAATTACAAAGATCGACAACTGGTTCATCGACAAGATTGCAATTCTTGTAGAGATGGAGCAGAAATTAAAGACAGAAGAATTAACAGCAGAGACATTAAAAGAAGCAAAACGTCTGGAATTCCCGGATAATGTGATCGCAGAACTGACAGGAAAGACAGAGCGTGAGATCCATGACCTGCGTCATGACAATGGCATCACAGCTTCTTACAAGATGGTTGATACCTGTGCGGCAGAGTTCGCAGCAGAGACACCATATTACTACTCTGTATTCGAAAGTGAGAATGAAGTTGTTGAGACTTCCGGCAAGAAGAAAGTACTGGTACTTGGTTCCGGACCGATCCGTATCGGACAGGGTATCGAGTTCGACTTCTGTTCTGTACATTGTACATGGGCATTTGCTAAGGAAGGCTATGAGACAATTATTGTAAATAACAACCCTGAGACCGTAAGTACAGACTTCGATATCGCAGACAAGCTGTATTTCGAGCCTCTGACACCGGAAGATGTAGAAAGCATCGTAGATCTGGAAAAACCGGACGGAGCAGTTGTACAGTTCGGTGGACAGACAGCAATCAAGCTGACAGAATCTCTTATGAAGATGGGCGTTCCGATCCTTGGAACATCTGCAGAAAATGTAGATGCAGCCGAAGACCGTGAGCTGTTTGATGAGATCCTTGAGCAGTGTGAGATCCCAAGACCGACAGGTGGAACTGTATTTACAGCCGAAGAAGCGAAGAAAGTAGCAAACAGACTGGGATATCCGGTACTGGTAAGACCTTCTTACGTACTTGGTGGACAGGGAATGCAGATTGCGATCAACGATCATGATATTGATGAATTCATCGGAATCATCAACCGTATCGCACAGGATCACCCAATCCTGGTTGATAAATATTTACAGGGTAAAGAGATTGAGGTTGATGCCGTATGTGACGGAGAAGATATTCTGATTCCAGGTATCATGGAACATATCGAGCGTGCCGGAATCCATTCCGGAGACAGTATCTCTGTATATCCTGCACAGAGCATCTCTCAGAAGACAAAAGAAACGATTGCCGAATATACAAGAAGACTTGCAAAATCCTTACATGTAATCGGACTGATTAACATCCAGTTCATCGTATGTGGAGAAGATGTATATGTAATCGAGGTTAACCCTCGTTCCAGCCGTACTGTTCCATACATCAGTAAGGTAACAGGTATTCCGATCGTACCACTTGCAACAAAAGTGATCATCGGACACAAGATCAAAGAACTTGGTTATACACCTGGATTACAGCCGGAAGCAGATTACTTTGCAATTAAGATGCCGGTATTCTCATTTGAGAAGATCCGCGGTGCTGATATCAGCCTTGGACCTGAGATGAAGTCTACCGGAGAGTGTCTGGGAATTGCCAAGACATTTGATGAGGCGCTTTATAAAGCATTCATCGGTGCCGGAATTAAGCTTCCAAAACATAAGAATATGATCATGACAGTTCGTGATGAAGATAAGGAAGAAGCAGTAGAGATCGGACGCAGATTTGAGAAGATCGGTTACAAGATCTTTGCTACAGAAGGAACTGCCAAGGTTCTGACAGATGCCGGAGTAAAGGCTATGACAGTAAATAAGATCGAGCAGGAATCACCAAACCTTATGGATCTGATCCTCGGACATAAGATTGATCTGGTTATTGATACACCTCCGCAGGGAGCGGATCATTCAAGAGATGGATTTGTGATCCGTAGAAATGCGATCGAGACAGGTGTTAATGTGTTGACAGCAATTGATACGGCAAAAGCACTGATCACCAGTCTGGAGAATACAGATATTCAGAAACTGACACTGATTGATATTGCTAAAATTAAATAAGAGTTTTGCAAACAGATTCGGTGTAAATGGTATTTGAAAAATTAATATTTATGAAATAATAAAAAGTGGCATGCTGCATAAGTACTTGCGGTATGTCACTTTTTTTGTCTTCAAGTGTTTGAAAGAAGCTGTCAGCAATTTCATATGTGTAAGGCATTGATGGCGGCAAGTCCTGTAGATGTCAATATAAATGGAAAGAAAAAATGGAAAAATTAAAAATATATGATCATTTGTGTCGGGTAATACGTTCTATATACAGGGGACGCCCTCAGGAGGAAGAATTTTGACGCGTGAAAATGAATTACTTAGAAAGATAGCAAAAGGTGAAACAGAATACTGGGAAGAGCTGATCGGGATGTATTACGAGGACATTCTTCGTTATTGTATCTACCATGCGCCGGATAAGACGGCGGCGGAAGACGCAGTACAGGAGACATTTCTGAAGGTGATCCGGTACATGCCAGATTACAGGCACCGGGGCAAATTCCGGGCATTCTTATACAAAGTGGCCGCAAACACCTGCAAGGACCAGTGGAGGAAATGTACAAGGGAAGAATGGTTTGATACAGACATGGAAGCATCGGATGGAGAGAAAAAGCTGCCCGAAGAAATGATCTATCTGGAAACCGGTTATGCAAAGACAGAAGGTGATATCAATTTCCTGAGACTGATCCGGAAGCTTCCGGAAGAACAAAGAGAAGTGGTATATCTGAAATATGCACAGGAACTGTCGTTTCGTGAAATCGCAGAGATACTTGGAATTCCGGCAAGAACGGTTCAGTCAAGGCTCAGGATCGCATTGAAGAAATTAAGAAAAAAGGAGGGGAAGCCGGATGTATAACAGACAGGAAAGAAATGAAGAAGCGTATTTGTACAAAGCATTGAAGTTAAACGGATCACTGCAGATAAGCGAAGAAGAAAAGTCAGAACAGATTAGAAAAATCATGGAGATAAGCCAGGCTGATCGGTTAACTGAGAAGAAGAGAGACAGGATTGGTTTCGTGGAATTCCTGATTCGTCAGATTCTGTTTGTCGGATGGAAGATGTGGAGCATACAGGCGCTGGTAATGGTAAGTGCGGTCGTATTCTTTTATGGAACAGACCGGAGGGCTGAGAATGTGACATGGCTGTTCACGGGAAGGCGCCTCCCATTTCTGGTCGGAGCACTGGGAACGGTCATGGCAATGATCGGGATCCCTTATGTGATGCAGTCTTTCCGGTACCGGATGTATGAGATGGAAAAAGCCACAAAGCATGGATTGGCAGGGATGCTTTTAAGCCGGATGATTGTATTGTCAGTTGGAGATCTGGTGACGGTTCTGTTGTGTATGTTTGTGATCAGCAGTAAGAATTATGCATCGGCAGGAATGGTTCTTCTGTGGTATCTGGCACCACTATTCCTGACAGGAAGTTTCTGTGCGGGATGGATGCAGAAGATAGAAGCAAAACTTGATATGGAAGATCAGACGGATGGATATATTCAGATCTGTGAAGGTGCCTGTGTGGGACTTTTGGTTTTGCAATATCTTTTATATCTGAAACTTCCATCTGTGTATGGAAATGCCGGATGGTGGATTATTGCTCTGGCGATTACTGCAGGAGTCATGCTGTATCGGGGAAGGAAGATAATCGCCGTACAATTCTAACGATAAACGATCTAAATGAAACAGATTAATATGGATAAGAAATGAATCCAGGGTACTTATTATAGAATCTTATCATAAGACTTATCCTGAAAACTTTTGTAAAAGAAAGAGGTAACATATGAAACTTGAAATATGTGATGTCAGCAAACAATATAAAGACAAATGTGCTGTGGATCATGCAAGTCTGACACTGACACCAGGCGTCTGGGGACTGCTCGGGGCTAATGGTGCAGGCAAGACGACGCTTATGCGGATGATCGCCGGGATCATGAAGCCGACTGGCGGAGAGATTCGTTACGACGGGATCGAGATCGGCACACTGGGAGAAAAATACAGAGATATCTTCGGATATCTGCCGCAGGAATTCGGATTCTATCCGGGATTCTCGGTACAGGATTATCTGGAATACATGGCTGCATTAAAAGGAATCGGAAAAAAAGAGACAAAAGAAAAGATACAGGAACTTCTGGAACTTGTATCACTTACGGATGTCAGAAAAAAGAAAATCAGTAAATTATCCGGCGGAATGAAACGCCGCGTAGGAATCGCGCAGGCATTACTGAATGAGCCGAAAGTACTGATTTTGGATGAGCCGACCAGTGGTCTGGATCCAGGAGAGAGAATGCGCTTCCGGAATCTGTTATCGGAATTCGGAAGGAACAGGATCGTACTGATCTCCACACATATCGTGTCGGATGTGGAGTACATTGCTAGCTGCAATGCGGTCATGAAAAACGGGAAGATCGCAGCGGTCGGGGAGACCGAAGAACTAGTAAAAGAAGTCGAAGGAAAAGTCTGGAATGCAGTCCTTGATATGGCAGAAGCAATGACATATGAGACGAAAGTTCCGGTGGTGAATATTTACAACCGGGAAGATGGAAAGACGGTGCTGCGTTATCTGGCTGAGAAACCGGTCATTCCGGGATCGGAACCGGCGGATGCAAGAATGGAAGATCTGTATCTGTGGATGTTCCCGGAACAGGGAAGGGAGGAAGTACGATGAGACTATATGTATTAGAATTAAAACGTCTGTTGAAGACAAGAAGTGTCAGTTTCCTATTGATCGCGGCACTTGTACTTTCGGCAGTAATGGCATATGTACCGGTAACATATATTCAGGCATATAAGACAGATAAGTCCGGGAATATCGAGGCAGTAAGCGGAAGAGAAGCAATAAAGGTGAAAAGGGCGGATAAAAAAGCACTGCAAGGTGAAATGACGGAAGCAAAGATCCGCGAGACAATCACTGATATAAAAGAAGTATTAAAAGAATATGGCTCACTGAGCCGGCAGGATATTCCTCTGGAAGTATATGTGCAAAAAGTATATCCGCATTTAGATATCATAGCAGTGCTGGAACAGACAGTCGTTCCGGACGGAAAGAATCTTTATACCATGAAATATTCGGATATCAGTGAAGAGGATGCAAAGAATGTATATGTAGCTTACAGGAAAAATGTTTGTAATCTGAACCAAAATCCCGGAATTCAAAAGAAGATCGATCAGATGACAGCACAGATACGGACCCCATTTAGTTATTATCCGGAGATTACGACGGATCAGCTGGATTATTATGAAATCTATCTGTTCCTGGTCATGATTTTCTTTATGGTGATCATAACACCGGTATTTGCAACCGAGTATCAGACCGGATCAGACCAGATCCTGCGCTGTACGAAACATGGAAGATTCCGCCTTGCGGTTACAAAAATCGCAGTGGTATTCACATTGATTTTTGCAGTATTTGCGGCAGGAACGGCAGTCTTTTCCATCATAATGCGTCTACTATATGGCGCAGAAGTATTTAAAAATCCGTTGCAGATGCTTGGATATCTGTACTATATTCCTGCATTTACAGTAGGAAAAATGTATAAGGTCATGGTTGCGGGAGCGCTGCTTTCACTTGTGGCAGTTGGATCGAGTACACTGTTCTTTTCGGCAAAATGCAAGACGGTACAGTCGGCACTGATCTGTGCATTTACGGGTGCATTTGTACCGATGGTGATATTTACAATATCAAATAGCCGGAATATTTTGGATATTTTAAGATGTATCTTCCCGACCAGTGGACTTGCCTTTATGAACAGCCTGGAGGGAGAATTGCTTGCCAGAAACTTTGTACAGATCGGCAGCGGATATTACTGGACGCCATATATTATTGCAATTGCAGCAGGAATCTGGATTCCGGTATGTCTGGTCGTAACAGTGGTGAGCTATTGTAAAAAAGAGGCTTAAAAAGCGGTGAAATAACAGAGAAAAATAAGTAATAAAAGCAGAAAAAAGAGCAGTGTAATCTGTGTGTTTGAAAAAAGTAAATAAAAAAGTTGACAAAATACAGCGTACATGATATGATACCAATCGTTGCTTGTAACAAATCTGTAATATTTGTAATAAAGTTGCAAAAAGTGAATATACTTTATTAAAAGAAATGTAAATCATTGCAACAAAATCAGGAGGGTATTTATATTATGTTAAAAGCGAAGAGACTGAAATCAATGTTCGTGCTGTATTCAGCATGCGCAGTAATGGCAACTGGTTTTACCAGTCAGGCAGCCTCTGAACAGCCGGAAGTAACAACAATCACAGAAACAAAAGGGGAAAATACGAACACACACACCGCTGTACAGGCGATATCACAGAATATCGTGGCATCTGCACAGGAGATGACAGATGCAAGTCAGCAGGTAATCGCAGATAATATAGCAAAAAAAGAAGAGGAAGAACGCCTCGCAAGAGAAAAGGCAGAGCAGGAAGCAAAAGAAAAAGCAGAACGCGAAGCAAGAGAAGCATACGTAAGAGCGAATCAGGAACTGATGGCATCCATCATCTACTGTGAAGCAGGTAATCAGCCGTATGAAGGACAGGTTGCTGTCGGTGCGGTGATCATGAACCGTGTCAAGAGTGGAAGCTATCCGAATTCTATCGAAGAAGTCATCTATCAGTCCGGACAGTTCGGACCGGCTGCAACGGGATGGCTGAACAGAGTCAGAAGTTCAAAGGGATATTCACAGACAGCCCTGCAAGCCGCTGTAGATGCGCTGAATGGCTCGAATCCGATCGGAAGCTGCCTGTATTTTGATCAGGGCGGTGCCGGAATGAAGATCGGGGCGCATTATTTCCATTAATATTTGAAGAAATCATATAGAAAGAATGCATGGCAATTCGAAAGAAATCTTAAGAAAGCCGGAATTGACAATTGCATGACGAATGTATTACGATAAGAGGGCAAAAGTTTTTAACTTTTGTCCTTTTGCTATGTCGGGTACATATCTGACAGGTGTTACATACAGGGACGAAAGCTAAATATATGGGGAGAAGAAAGATTGTATAAGATTTTAATCGTGGAAGATGATGAGACAATAGCAGGCGGTCTGAAAAGCCATTTGGAAAAATGGAATTATCAGGCAGAGAGTGTGACGGATTTTAAAGACGTAATGGATAAATTCGTGGAATTTGAACCGCAGCTTGTGTTATTGGACATTGTACTTCCATTTTTTAATGGATTTCACTGGTGTCAGGAGATCCGGAAGATATCGAAGGTGCCGATCATCTTCCTGTCATCGGCGAATGACAATATGAATATTGTGATGGCAATGAATATGGGCGGCGACGAATTCATCGAGAAACCGTTTGACCTGAATGTGGTGACGGCAAAGGTGCAGGCTGTGTTAAGAAGAACCTATGAGTT
>ERZ1026903.444-NODE-444-length-19548-cov-89.767660_pt1 | contig 19548 bp, 20 predicted proteins | sample MGYA00380180_ERZ1026903 | MGnify/ENA primary metagenome ERZ1026903 (study PRJEB33269, sample SAMEA4719816) | human gut metagenome | biome: human-associated habitat; feature: organic feature; material: feces | place: Cameroon | collected 2013-10 ... | reverse complement strand
TACCCATCACGTTGGTATGAGCAAAAGTGAAAGGATCCTTGATACTTCTATCTACATGGCTCTCGGCAGCGAGATGGATGATGCCATCCACCTTGTAGTCCTGCATCAGCTTCAACATCAGGTCGAAATCGCAGATATCGCCCTTAACGAAAGTATAGTTAGGCTTGTCCTCAATGTCCTTGAGGTTAGCCAGATTGCCTGCGTATGTCAACTTGTCGAGGTTGATGATGTGATACTCAGGATATTTGTTCACGAAAAGTCTTACTACGTGTGAGCCGATGAAACCAGCACCGCCCGTGATAATGATATTCTTCATCTTCTTAATATTCTAAATTCTTTTTTAATGTTTGATCTTTCTCTTCAAGGATTGAAAGGAGATACTTACCATAGTCATTCTTCAACATTGGCAGAGCATTCTCTCTCAACTGTTCTGCGGTAATCCAACCTTGACGATATGCGATTCCTTCCAAACAAGCTACCTTCAAGCCCTGTCGCTTCTCCAAAACCTCGATAAAGGTAGAGGCCTCAGAAAGGGAATCATGGGTTCCGGTATCAAGCCAGGCGAATCCTCTTGCCATGGTCTGTACCTTCAGCTGCTTATCCTTCAGGAACTCCTGGTTTACTGTTGTAATTTCCAACTCACCACGAGCAGATGGTTTGATATGCTTAGCTACTTCCACCACCTTATTAGGATAGAAGTATAAGCCCACCACAGCATAATTGCTCTTTGGATGCTCAGGCTTCTCTTCGATACTCAGGCAATTGCCTTGCTCATCAAACTCTGCGACTCCATATCGCTCAGGATCGCTGACACGATAACCGAAGACGGTTGCCTTGTTGTTCTGCTCTGCATCTACTACAGCCTGATGCAACATCTGGTTCAAACCAGCACCATAGAAGATGTTATCTCCCAAAACAAGGCAAGCAGCATCATCACCAATAAACTCTTCACCTATAATGAAAGCCTGTGCCAAGCCATCAGGTGAAGGCTGCTCGGCATACTCGAACTTCACTCCAAACTGGCTTCCATCACCTAAGAGACGCTTGAAACCTGGCAAGTCGAAAGGGGTTGAGATTATGAGTATCTCACGGATACCTGCCAACATTAGAACCGAGATAGGATAATAAATCATCGGTTTATCAAAGATAGGAATCAGCTGCTTGCTGATTCCTTTTGTGATAGGATACAAACGAGTACCGCTACCACCAGCTAATACTATTCCTTTCATGGTAAAATGTATTTAAACAGGTAGGTTCTTCATCCAAAATTCTATATATTATAAAATTTCAGATAATCCCCTAACCTGTTTGATATAATTCTTGAGATAATCAAATGAACAACAAAATCAGTTATTCTGCTTATCCATTTTTATATAAGCTTCAGCTGACAAAGAATCGAGACATATACTTAATTGCTCTAAATTAACATTGAGATTACCTGAATGTGATAAACAATTTGTTTCGAAAGATTCACTCTCCTCAACAGTGTTTGCCAAATCCAAAGAATCTATATTTGTTTTAAAACGAAATAGCAACTCACCATTTGGCAGTTCTTCTTCTCCCATTAGAGCTCTAGCTTCCAAAGCATATCTTTTTTCTCCCATTAGCCATTTATTTATTACAGAAAGAAATGCTCGTCTAGTATCCTCATCCATTTTAAGTATTTTTTACTTATTGCAGAATTCCACAATCAACTTCACAATCTTGTCGATTTCCATATCAGACAATTCATAGAACAATGGCAATCTTACTAAGGTATCACCATATCTGTCACAATTCGGCAACTCTCGACCATCATGCTTGTTCTCATAGAACTTGCTGCTATGCAATGGCAAGTAATGGAATGTGGTCTGCACATCATTCTCCTTCAAGAATTTCATCAAAGCAGTACGATACTCCAAACTTGGACAGAGCAGATAGAACATGTGAGCATTGTTGGTAGCATACTCAGGGATATACGGCAACTTCACTTCATTGCCAATCTTACCATTCAAGCCCTCGAAATAACGGTTCCAGATATGCTTACGCTTGCCCTGAATATCATCAAGCTGCTCCAGCTGAGCCCAAAGATATGCAGCATTGAACTCAGATGGCAAGAATGAAGAACCCATATCTACCCAACCATACTTGTTGACCATTCCACGATAGAACTCGGCACGGTTGGTACCCTTCTCCCAGATGATCTCGGCACGGCGAACAAAACGCTCGTCATTGATGACGCACATACCACCTTCACCACTACTGATGTTTTTGGTCTCATGGAAAGAGAAAGCACCCAAATGACCGATGCTACCCAATGGACGACCTTTATAGAATGAATCTATGCAATGAGCAGCATCCTCAACAACCAGCAAATTATGCTTCTCAGCAAGAGCCATAATAGCATCCATGTCACAAGCAACACCTGCATAGTGAACCACAGCAATCACCTTGGTCTTCTCATTGATCAATGGCTCAATCTGCTCAACCTCCATATTAGGATTTTCTGCAGAACTGTCTGCAAATACAACCTTTGCACCTTCACGAAGGAAAGCCAATGCTGTAGATACAAATGTATAAGAAGGTACAATTACCTCATCGCCAGGCTTCAAATTGCAAAGCATAGCGCACATCTCCAAGGCATCAGTACCAGATGTTGCAAGAAGACATTTCTTGAAGCCATACTTCTGCTCAAAGAAGGTATGACACTTCTTAGTAAAATCACCATTGCCACTCATGGTTGTTGAATGACAAACTTCCTCCAAATACTTCAATTCTCTTCCAGAGAAATAGGGTTTATTAAATGGAATCATAACTTATAAAAATTTAATGTTATTTACAAATTGCACGTGAACACAATATTTTGAAAGATATTGCGTTTATCAAATATGAAGCAAAACAAAGACATAAAGAAGAACTTATCCGAACGCATCCAAGATGTGTTTGCGAAGTCTCTTGCCTTTATTCTCTCCATATATTTTCGTATAACCGGTCAGAAAGAACTCTAACCCTTTAATGCATTCAAGTAATATTGAAGCATCTTTTCTGCTTCAGTCTTTGAATCAAATCCTGCATCAGCCACTTCCTTGGCATGACTTCTGCGAACAGGAATATTCTTCTCAACAATAGGGATAATCTTCTCTGCCCACGCTGCTGCACCATCATCCAAGTTGATGAAATGTCCCAGTTCACAAGCACTAGCTTCTGGAGTAACAGCCGTTGAAAAGAACATAGGCAAGCCACAGCTTTGGCTTTCCAATCCCACAACAGGCAATCCCTCATAGCGGGAAGGCAACAGGAAGGCATCGAAAGCGTTATAGAACTGCTGGATATCCTCTCTTCTTCCAAGCCAGGACATAGCAGGTTCAATACCGGTTTCCTTGATACGCACTTTCATCTTCTCCTCCAGGATGCCAGCACCAATGATAACAAACTGGGCTTTTTTCTGACGCTTATAGATTTCACTCATCACATCTATCAGGAACAGAGGATTCTTCTGATGCTCAAATCTTCCGATAAAGCCATATACCACCTTATCCTCCCAACCAAACTTCTTGCGGGTCTCGTTACGGAGTTCTGGCTGATAAGAATTAAACTCAGTATTGATAGCCGTTTTGAAAATTGCAATCTTTCCTTCATCAAATGCCTTCTTACCGAACTGGAAGATACCACAATCCTCTCCACATGCCATATAATGAGTGGCATAGAGATGAGAAAGCGGACGGAGCATATACTTTACGTATGTCTTCCACTCACCAGGAGCAGCCATTGATAAAGACTCAGAGATACGAACCTTTACGCCAGCTTTCTTGGCTGCATACATAGGGAAGAAATTCATCATACTGTTGTAAGCATGAACCACATCATACTTTTCTTTCTTGAAGAGTTCATACAAGGCATCAGTATGTCCCTTGAGTTTCTTGAAAGATGGAACGATAAACACACGACCACCCAATGCTTCAATCTCCTCCTGCGGAATGGCATTAGAGTCATCGTTGCATACGATATCCATCTGTACTTGGGTCTTATCTATATGGCGGAAGTACTCCATGATAAGATTCTTCTTACCGCCAGACAAGATAGGACCACCTATAACTGCTACTTTAATCATATTTTTTTATTTCAGATGCTTTTTAATATATAGTTTTAAACAAGCAGGTATTAAATCCTTCATTTTTGCTTTAAAAGATGGTTGAAATGTCTTAGCAAAAGAATCTTCAAACCACGTATCAGAATCTTTTATACCATGATAAATTGTATCACGTACCATATCTTTGCGCTTAGTAGGTTTTAGAAGATTACTATTATGCTTTGATATTTTCTCAAAAGTTGTTTCTTTATAATAGAAATTACTAGAGAAATTCTTCCAGACATCCAAACCTTTATCTGTATTTATAAGCATACATGAGACACCACGTACATCGTAAAAATCAGGATGTTCGTTTTCTATTCCCCAATAATCACCTATCGTAATATCTCCCACTCTACCAGGGGTACAATATTTGCACTCATAACAGCATTCACGATATGTTACACCTTCTAAAAATCTATAATAATAAGGATCAACATCGCAAAAATGCATTTTTTCCTTGCTATCAGTTTTAATAGAAAAATTCAATGCCCACCCAGCTAACTTAGACCTAAAATTATATTCTTTAATTTTAAAGTTCTTTTGTTTTTCAAGCCATACTATGTATTTTTTAAATAATAAGGGGCTATTTACACCATGGCAAATCAAATCCATAGTAAGAAGGTTATCGTAATCTTTCTTCAAAAAGGATTTCAGACCTCCAACTTGACATGCTGTTCCTGAAAAAAGGACTTTCTTACCTTGCATTAGCTTTGCTTTTATATCACTATAAGAATGCTGTGTATTTGCTTGAACATACTTACTACTCTGGATTTTCTTTAACTCATTCAAAGAATTGGCACAAACATGACAAGCATTCCATTCTGAATCATATGTTACACCATAAACAACTCCTCCATTTTCTATCCATGCCTTAGCAATACCCATAAAAGCACCACCAGAGGCACTTCTGAACAATAGCTCATCATCTTTCAACCGAACAGCTAAAGCTTGACAAGCAACAGATTTCTTAATGGCAATATTTTGAGGACATCGTTTCTGACACAATCCACAGTCAATACACTTAGATTGATCAATAGAAGCAACCATAAACCCCTCATCATCTTCAATCATAGAGATAGCTTTTTGTGAACACAATTGTTCGCAAGCTCTACATCCTGTACATTTTTTGGTTATATCATTCATTTCTCAAGTGCATTTTTTAAGAAAGCAACTCCTTTAGATCTTTCTTGATTTAAAATGGAATTTACACGTTCAAAGTCTACATTAGTCTTCTCTACATAAGAGAAATCATTATATTCCTTCAAATGCCTTTGTTCTAACCCCGTAAGTTGAAGCAAACTTGCCAATCTACTACTAAACTCATTCGGATAAATACATATCATTGGAGTATTCAAGTTACAGCAAAATGCAGTTCCATGAAATGAATCGGTAATAACACAACCAGCATTAGCAATTAAACTGATAAAATCAGTTACTTCGGGTATAAGAATAGACTTACCTGGTCTCACAATTTGGTCATATCTCAAACAGAAACGTACCAATTTCCAACCTTTTCTTTTTGCAAATTCCTTTGCATATCGATCAAATTCGCGATTAGAGTTCAATTGGTAAACTAACACATATTTACCTTTATCTGTTCTTACACGCTGCGATTCTGTCAGCAACGACATCCAAAAGTCCTTGTTAACTTGCAATGTAGGATCTAAGACATGTGTTACAGAAGGTAAACCTAAATCTTCACAGATATTGACTGCACTTTTTTCTCTTACAGAAATTGCAGAATAACGTTGAAGCAACTTACGAGTTTCTTCTTTCTCCCAATCATCAAGTCGTGGTTTACCAAAACTGGCAGAATACGCTATTTTCTTTACGTTATCAGGAACAAAGCTAAGAAAAAGCGGCTTCAATATACCACCATTCCATCCAGAGTTCCATACTTGATCACTACCCGTACAATAAATATCAGAATCAATTTTGAATTTTTTGAAACTTTCTTCTGTTCCATAAACCTTATCTTGCTGGTTCAAATATTTATTTAAGAAACGCGGAAACATTCTATCCTCTCTTACAAAAGTAGGATATAACAAAATTCCATATATAACCTTTTGAAAGATATTTCTTTTTTCTACCCATAGTTTAATTCGTTGAAATTTTGAAGAAAGAAGACCATCCTTTACATAGTTAATAAAATCAACCTGGCATCCTAAATCTTCAAACACCTTCTGTGTCGCCACAGCCTGAAGAACAGAACCATAATTTCTTACGTTCTGAAGTGTGATAACTGTAACTTTCTTCATATTATTTTCTTCTATCTACGAATTTAAAAACAAATTTTAATGCAGAAAAGCCAAAATATGAAATTAAGCATGCCAATCTAGCTTTTGGACGTGCTTGATTATCCAACAAAACTGTTCTTCGATTTTTATACAACAAGTCCTTAATGATATAGCGCTTACTATAATTCTTTGGCATTTTCAGCAAGAGATGACAAGCAAAACTAACCATTCTACATTGATATGATTTCATTATTGGTCTTATCAAATCCATATGTCTATTAAATGAATCCAAAACTTCTAAAGCTCCATCCATTTTCTTTTCGCTAAAGCTAGCTCCTTCAGTACTGTTTGAGCGCAAAAGATAGTAATAAATTACTTTATTACAATATGCCACCTTATCACTCTGGAAAAGAAGAAGATAAGTAATTGCAAAATCCTCAAAGATTTTTCCAACAGGATAACGGATACCAGATTCAAATATAGACTTATGATATAATTTACATACAGGCCATGTATCAAATTTCACCTGATAGTTCATATATTCCACGGCTTTAGCAGGTGAAAGCAGTTCTTCTTCATACTTAGAAGGAACAACTTTAATAGGTTCGCCTTCCTTGAATGTTTGAAGAATTGCCAAAGATACCTTACATTTGTATTTTTTTACAAGATTATATAGCGTTTCTACATGATCCGGAGTTATGATATCATCGCTATCTACAAAAAGAAGGTATTCGCCAGATGCCTTTTCTATACACAAATTTCTAGCAACAGCCTGACCTTCATTTTTTTTGTGTATAACTCTTATACGCTTATCCTTGGCAGCATAACTGTCACAAATACTTCCACTTTCATCAGTACTTCCATCATCAACTAATAAAATCTCTAGATTCGAATAAGTTTGATTTATAATACTATCAATGCAAGTCGAAAGATATGGTGCAACATTGTATAATGGCACCAATACACTTATAAGTTCATTTTCAACCATCATTATTTCAACATTTTTTTAATATAACCTTTCACTAGTAATTTGGATATAGCAAACTGCCAATACAAAAAATGCTTAAGTTTAGAATACCTTCCATCATAGAATTTAGACAGAAACAATTTTCGGTCCTTTAAGCTTATCTTATATCTTTTCCAGGTAAATTGAGAAGAAATGCCACCATCCGTCATATTGGTGATGATATTACTAAAAAACTTAAATTTACAGCCAGCAGCACAAACTCGATGAAACCAATCAACATCACCAGATAGCTTATATCTAATATCAAAAGCACCATATTTATCATATATGCTTTTGGGTACCAATGTTGCAGGATGAGTCACGCCAATGTCATCTTTTTCATAAGCTTTCATGAGATTAGATGCTTCAGACTTACATTTTACTATCACATGACCATTATCGTCAACAAAGTTCATTGCGCAACTAATTATTGGCAAATCATCTTTGTCCTGCCTTGTAATAATATCAGCTAATTGCTCTAAAGCACCAGGTTCAATATAGTCATCACTATTGACAATCCAAACATAAGTACCTGTAGCCATATTAACACCTTTGGTAAAAGCATTATATATGCCCTTGTCTGGTTCACTAACATAACGCATTCTACCTTCAAACTGAGGTAAATAGCGCTTAATTACATCTACAGTCTTGTCCTTTGAAGCACCATCAACAATAATATATTCATAATCCTTGAATTCTTGACCAAGAACAGATTTCATTGTTTTTTCTATACTGGATTCGCAATTATAACAGACAGTAACTATAGAAAAAAGAACTTTATTCATATATTAACTCTTTAAATTTTACATTACAAAACTAGCAATACTTAAACAATTTTGCTATACTATATATTTATCTTCTTGATAAATTGTGCAGGATTGCCCCCCCCATATTTCATCAGCTGGTACATCTTTAGTTACAACACTTCCTGCAGCAATAATACTTCTTGCACCAATTGTAACTCCTTTTAAAATGATTGATCGACAACCAATAAAAACGTCATCACATATTTTAATCGGCAATGTCTTAGCAGAAGAAATATCATTAATTCGAGCTGCACGAACTTTATAGTCTAAACTATGTGCATCAGAATCCATGATGATACAATCTCCACCAATATTCACCCGATTACCAATAGTAATACTACTTTTTGCCCAAATACATGAAGAAGATATACCAACAAAGTCACCTAATATTACATTGGACTCAGGTCTCTCCAACCATATACCCGCATTAATATTTCGAGCGAGAGGGTTGAAGTTGTCACCACTGACAATGCTGCAACTGTTACCAATTGTAAGAACAGCTCCTTTACAGATATCTAAATGTATTTTCCCTAAACTAGTAAAATTATCACCAATATATGCCCCGCTCAATTTCAATGCGAATTTATTATAATGACTATAATAATAATGGCGAAATTTTCGTCTTAACAACAACAACTTATTTAAATTCATATGATATCATTATTTTTAATCTTCTATTGGATGATCCTTAAAATAAGCTTTCAACTTGTCTATATCACACAGAAGTTTCCAATTTTCTTTTAGCCAATTAGTATCAAGATTCCACCATTGAATATCTAGCAACCAATTAATAGTATCCTCGTCATAGCGAAAACTAATAACTTTAGCCGGTACACCACCAACTATAGCATATGGTGGAACATCTTGTACAACTACAGCACGTGCTAAAATCATAGCACCATCTCCTACCGTTATGCCACCAGCCAAAAAAGCTCCCTCTCCAATCCAAACATCATTTCCTATCCACAAAGGGTAGCTTTCATTTTTAGTAGACATTCGGTTTTCGACAAACATTTGCTCTTTAGCAAACGTGGTACCACACTGCTCTTTAAACGGATTTAGAGAAAAGAAACATGGAGATGTCGTTACAAATGGCTCTTTATAAGGATGTCGCCCCGAGTTTGATCTTACGAATGGTGCAATGCTGCAAAAACGCCCTATATAGGCGCTCAATTCTGAATAAGGACCCACATAGGAACCTATACCAATGTGCCCTCTAAAAGTACTATGAGGATGCAACATACACATACCTTCTGCATCTACTTATATATTGACATCAGCAGAATATGCATTTTTTACACCCTTACCCCGATTGAGAAAACGGATAACAAACGCTTTTAAAAGACATTTTATTTCAATTTTATGTGCATATAACAAAATTCCCCCCATAAAAAGGAGAAACATAGCAATAAATACAGAATAAATCATAAATGTACAGTAAATAAAAGTTTATCTATAATGCGTCTAATCAACAGTACAATATAAAGGAGCGAAGAACGAAGTTTTGTAGATGGAGTTGCGAAAACATTTCCCGGATAAAGATTATTGGCTTCATTCAAATAATTTCGGTATGCTTGTTTATATAAATTATAATAAGCTACGGACTCCCATTTATCAGTTGAATAATGAGGCAAATAACCTAAATAATCCTTTTTGATATCATTCAATCTAACACTCGCAGCCAATGTGTTTTGGTTATATAACATGACGTATCTAGAAGAAGAAAATACTTTTTCATTCTTCAATACATCAAAGATATATTTAACATCTTCATTCCTTCTCATCTGCTCAGGAAACTTATACTTCCCTGCAATCGATTTATGCAACATCAATGTTCCTGCTCTAGGAGAAATTTCTTGAAATAAAAAGCGTTTAAATGGATTATCAACTAAACCATCTATAGTATTTCTCGAGTACAAACGATGTCTTTTTCCTACCAATAATTTAAAATTGGCACAAAAACACTTTATAGAAGAATGAGACTTAATCAGGTCTTCAAAAATATCAAATGCATTTTCAAAAAAGACGTCATCTGCATCCATATATATAATCCACTCGCCCTTGGCATATTGTAAACCAAAGTTTCTGGCAGACGAAGGACCGCCATTTTCTTTTTTTATAAGTCTGATGCGCTCATCGTGCAATTCTTCAATAATTTTGCAAGAATTATCACTAGAACCATCATCAACTACGATACATTCCCAATTTCTCAACGTTTGATTTCTAATTGAGTTTAATGTAGAAAGTATCGTTTTTTCCTTATTATATAGGGGTATAATTACAGAAATCATATATACTTAAATTAAAAATTACCAATAGCATCCTCCCTCTATCTGGTTTGCAACTAAAGGCTTTTCTGTTTCTAATGGTTTTACCCAATTCTCATTAAGCAGTTCCTTGAACTTTGGATATAAAAAACTATCAGGATCAAGTCATCTGTTACCTTTAATACCAAATAATAACTGAAGAGTGCCTCCCAAATGTATAGCCTGTTTCCCTTTATGCTTTACATGCGCAGCTAGCGGAAAACCATAGGCGCCACAACCTATGAGACATACATCATAATCACATTTATCTATTTCAGACTTCATATAGTCAAGAGCATCAAACCATGTTTTAAATTGTGAACATTGCTCCCCCCATACTTTAAACAGCCTTAACTACTTGAAAACTAAAAAAAATCGGCAAAACTAATTTGTTTTTAAAAAGTAATTCTCGTTTTGCATACAGTTTCTTAATTGTTTCAGCAAAAGGAAGAACCACAAGGATTTTTTTTCCTTCAAGATATCTAGTCCAAGATCTCTCTGCAAAAAATGGCTCTAAATTTGCAAGTTCCACCAATTGACAAGATTGTAATCGTTCTTTTAGATACTTTTCATTATCTTGCAAGAATCCAAGAACATATAAATCAGAAGCAGAATCTATTGTCATTTTTCAAAATCTATCAACTAAATCAACTTGTCGTTTAGGGAAAAATCCTGCATTTGTACTTAGAGCCTCAATACGATCGAGCTCTAACCACCAGGCTGGTTGTTTATTTAATATAAAAGATAGTAATTTTCGTTTACTACTCATTCTACCTAAATAATTAACAACATTATCCAGTTCTATTGAACCAAATCTAGCAATCATACAAGGCTTTCCAGAAGAAAGCAAATTGAAAATAATTTGTTGACTTCTATTTAAATCTTGTTCAGAAAAAGAAATTCTATTTGACTTATAAAACAACCTAACGTATATTTTACGCAAGAATTTCAACATAGCATAAATATATTGACACATCATATAAATAAATTTTAAAGGTTTAAACTAAAAAATGTTCTATATTAACAAAATAATATCTAAGTTATATATTTCGTTGCAACGTAGGTTTGCCTTGAGAATCCCAAATAAAATATGTATCTATTTTATCACATGTCAATGGGTATGAAACCATTGTATATAACTTCAAGACAAAAACAACCAATACTAATGCAGAAATAATAGATTTTTTATACTTCCTTTTTCGATAAGAATCGTAAAGAATTGCTATCATGATTACTTTAAAAATGGTAAAAACAGAATTTACTCTGTACAACAATTCTATTTGTGAAGCTATTGGAGAAAATACTATGCTGAATACTGCTAAAACATAAATATACTTATATTTTAAGTCTTTCTCGGTTTTCATCCAATATCCCCCTAAATATATAAGCAAAATATTTGGTATAATTTTGCTTAAAGAAGCTATATTAGAAGGATTATCACCTGCATGAACTTCACCCGTTAACCAACCACTAGCATTAGCTTGATACATAGAGAATCTACCACCTATATTAAACATGTTAATATATTGCTCGAAATATAACATCATATCGGTTTTGAATAAAAATAAACAAGATAAATACACGCAACAAATAATATGTGGATTAATATTAAATTTTCTGTTTGCGATCCAAAGTCCAACAAAAATCATTATAGGCATAACAAAACCATAATGTGTAAGAATAGAAGCTATTAGAAATAACAAAGCTATAACTTTATGATTATGAAATTTATTTTGCCATGAATAAGCGCAAATCAAGAAAAATGAAAAAGCCAAATACCAACGTTGTAAGTTTTCTGCATCAATCAAATTTAAAACAAGTAATGGTAATATTACATATAGTTGTTTATTAAATTGCTTTAAATATAAACTAAATGATAATATCAGAAGAAATGACATGAGAAGAACCATAATTTGCCAGGAAAAACCAACAATAGAAAGGCCTCTTGCTATAGCATAAAAAAATGGTTCCCAACCCTCATTATACCCTTTTTCTATTTCTTGATATACATAATAATATATATTATAATCAACTCCTCTACCCCAACGAAGACCTGCAAATAAAGTATATGCAATAATAACTGGAGAGAAGCTCAATATTTTGACATTATTCAAACTCGATAGTCTTTTGCCATTTTTATAAGCAACACACATTACTAACAAAGAAAGAACGAAATATATGATATGTGAACTATCCATAGCGCTAATGCAAACTTAAACTATCTTTTATAAAACCAAGAGAACTCTTCACTTGTTCATCTCTAATCGAATTTACACGTTCCCAAGATATTGGCTTTTCAAAAACAGAAACAGCATCCTTAATATCTACTACAAGTCTTTCTTGCAGTTCAAAGATATCCAATAAAGATTGTAATCTTGAGTTACCTCTTTCTGCATTTGCTAAAACAATAAATGGTATATTGAAATTAATCGCAAATGCAGTCCCATGAAAAGAGTCTGTAATTAAGAACTGTGAAGTTATCAATCTTGTCAACCAAGTTTCAATTGAAGTACGTTTCTGTACTTTTCTGATATCATTAGTTTTATCAGGCTCATCATATAAAGAATAAAACATTTTACCCGATTCACGTTCAATGACTTTTATTATTGATTCTTTGAAATCATCATTATCTAAAATGTATGTAGACATTTGCTTATTATTAAAAAGAGAATTATCAAGAAGCTTTAGATAATCATTTTTAAATAATAATAATGTCGGGTCTAAAACATGAGATGCTTGAACTCCAAAGATATTCTTACATAAAGAGATTCCATCGTGTTCTCTTACCGAAACTCTATCAAATCTCTTAACCAGAGACGATATTTTACCTGCTATTTCTTTACTAACATTCCATTTATTAGTCCCAAAAGAGACTGCATAAGCTATTCTTTTAATATTCAAATGAATAGCAAAATCAAGATAGTAATATCCTAATGCAGTTGCATTCCAAGAACGCCAAACCTGATCGCTTCCAACAATAATCGCATCAAGTTGAATTTTATGCTTTGAAATAGCTTCGTCTGAAATTGTATCTTTAAAATGTTTATCACAAAAGATATTAAGATCTTCATTTTCTTTTTTAAAAATTACTCTTTGAGTATATCTATGGGATAATAACCCGATTAAATTATAGATACGTACTCCTACTTCCTTTAATAACGACTTAAAGGTAGGACTCTCTTTATGAGTAATCAAAAAGACTCTAAACCCAAATCTTTCTAAAATAGTTTTCAATGCATAAGCCTGTAATATTCCACCATAATTTACATGCAAAGGCAATGTTAATAATCCAATGTTCATTTTACTATTTCTCCTTCATTATTATTATTTTCTTGACAAATTCTATTAATTCCCTTTATAGATACCTTGAAACCGTAATGCTTCAATCTGCTTGATACGCTTCTAAAACTTACCTTACTAAAGAAAGGTATTTCAGGGCGTTCTCCTTCCTCAAGATTATCCTTGGCTATGGCAAAAATAACCTCATATTCTGACGCAGAAATTGTATTTGTTTCTGGTACTTTAAAATTCTCACCCAATAATCTATTTGCTTTTTGACGATATCCCAAAGAAAAGAAATTATCTGCGGAAACAAATCCCTGAAAAAACAAATGACTAAGGACACTTGAACTCGTATACTTTTTTACATGTATAAACTGTTTATCACGAGAGTAAATATCACAAATCTCTATTGGACTTCCACCTTGATAAACATTTCGCCTGTCCATCAAACAATATCTATCGGGATATTCATTACAAACAGCAACATTATAGTCTTTTTCATCCTTCCACGTATAATCCAACATCGGTATATCAGACAACTCAGCATCTTCATAATACTGTTGAACTTTACGTACATAATCTTGCTCAACCTCATACCATTTTCCGTCATTTAAAAGGTACTGATGTCCTTCAAAATTCAAGTCTGCATACAAGCACCTATATACTGGCCAATTTCTTACCGGAGTTTCTTCAGCATTTAAGCAAGTTACCTTTTTCTTTTTGATGTCATTTAGAGAAAGATTGTTGCCATATTCGTCTTTAATAATTCCAACAGATAAATCATCATAAATATTATCTGTTTTCAACTTAAAGGATTCCAAAGAGTAATAGTCAATTATCTCAGGTATAGATGTCCATATACGAGTAGTATTCGCTGAATTAAACTCTTCTAGCAGAAGTTGATCAAGTCTCTCAATAAAAGTCTTATCTTTAATCTCCTGTATCTGATTAATCCAATCGAAACCAGCATCACGATAATGATTACTTTTGTAAAGATGGTAACAATGCGTTAAGAATTCCTCTAATTCATCATAGCTTTTATCTGTAGAAACAGAAAGAGAATCTGCACCAGATATTGTACCAGACAATTCCCCTTCAGAAGCTTTACCTGACACCGACTTCAACAAATCCCTATCGACATCAATATTAAAATTACGAATCTCAGCTAATGCACTCGACTGAATTCGGTTGTTCAGAGGAACAGCCTCCATACTATTTATGTCAATACTACGCAACTTATCAGCATCTACACTATTCAGTGTTGCAAGTAACCCGAATCGTTTTTCAACGACATTTGATTCCAGCAAAGATCTGCCAAAGCCAAAACAAACAGCAAATATGGGATGTACATTTTCACCTACATCTATTTGATATAAGATAACAGCAGAAACACTTTTACCTTGTAAAGACTCTAAACCAACATATTCACCTTTAAGAAAGCTATTCACCCACTTAGGACTGACAGGTTGATTATTCTTATAATACAGAACCAATCCGTTAGCCAAAGTAAGCGAAGGTATATCAGGCTTTAAAATCCGGTTTATTGGTATCCCGTTTTTTATTAATGATATTGACAATTTTGTTTTTGCCATATATGATTCTCCTATATTTTAATTATCTATATCTATTCTATCCTAGACTCTCCATTCGCCCTTCTGATGGATTTATCCAATCCCTCAACCAATAAGTCATACGACCATTTTTCTATCGACACTTTCGATTTTGCTTCTTCTATAACCAAATCTCTCAGCTTAACCAATACATCATGGTCTGGAAGGAATGTATCTGAAAAATCACAATTCACATGGAATTCATAATGGTATGCCAGGAATTGACTAAAAGCGTTACTTCCCCTATTGCGCTCATCTTGCGCAGTGATTCAAAGAGCTGAAGAGGATTCTCCTTAGCAAAAATAGGACGCATTCTAAAACTAGAAGAGTGGTCAGGATAAGTACCAGAATCTATATAAGCTAAACTCTCTACATTCTCATCAGATAGTTGACGCAATGCCAATTGCATATCATCGGGCAGTTCTTCTTTCTTTTGCTCAAAGAGTTCACTTACAAAATTGATGATACATTTAGTCTTCTTCTTATCTTGTTCATATCCTCTTACATAATTGTAACCCTGGATAAATTGGTAGTGACATTTAGTCAAATCCTCCAAACAGGTACAAGATTGATAGATATCCAACAATCTGTTCTTTATGTCAGAAATGGCTTCCTCTGGTAATTCACGAAATTGCATGGCATCGAAAAAACCGAGATAGCCAATAGATTTACCTATATCAACAGGCTCAGATATGATACCATCCTTCAATTCCTTCATCAATGAGTCAAACAGTTCATCGAATTCTTCATTCGTCTTGTCCCAATATGAATCCAATCCATCCAAAGCAGTAAGCTTCCTTGATTTCTGAGACAGAATCTTTTCAAACATTGGAGCCAGGCTAAGCTTCCTCTCTCCTACTATCACCCTAAAAAGCTAGAGAGATACTTTTGCAGGAACCAATAGATGGCAATGCAAAGGAGAATGCAGGTCAAGAAGGAAGCAAGATAGTTACGATAACCATGGGCAGGATTATTTACCTAATGAAGTCTTAATAGCATTTACGCCAGAGTCACCCAATACTAGTTTCACGGCACCTTTAATGATTCTTTTAATCTTTCGTTTCATTCTTACATGCAAAGAAGTACTTAAACAGATTTCAACGGCCTCGCGGATAGTTTTTTTCTGATATATTAGAGAGAAGAAAAGTAATCGTTTTGGATGAGCTTTTGTATGCTCATTAAAACCTCCATTATATTTATGGGCTATCTCTAACGAACTTTCAAGTACCTCCATTTCAAGCTTATCAAAATACGCCTTGCCTCTTGGAGTATTTACAAGGACCAATCCAACACCCTTGTCATCGTCAAACTCTGGAGCAATCAGGTTGATTCCCCAAAAATCCGCTATTGTTAAATCACTATGATTTACGCCATTTTTACACTTACATGCATAGCACGATGGACGCAAGTAAATGTCAGAAAGGAATCCTCGCATAAAAGGATTATCGTAGTGTATATCGGACGACAAAACGGTATTTTGATCCACCTTAGAGGCGGACTTTTGATGGACAACAAAACGGAATTTTTTCCAGCCACTCTCACGTTTATCTCTAAACTTAATGTCCCCTATGGGGGACGTTGCGTTTAGAGATGAAAGCAAAACGGAATTTTTTCCAGCGGTCGCCTGAAGGCGACTCTGTTCTTTGGCATCGTAGCCTCCATAAGTTTCTGCTAAATATCTTCGCCAAACACCAGGGCTTGGAACTCCATGACAAAGGAAATCAACAGCCAGCAAATTTGGATATTGCTTGTTACGGAGATATGTTCGTAAACCAGCTATTTGGCACGGACTTCCGACAAACAGAACTTCACGTCCCTGCTTAAGAAAGCGCTCTGCATCTTTAAAGGAATTGCCAATCTTACTCTGAAGATATTTACTACCCATCATTGGATAAACGTCCTCTATCTTCTCTGCATAAACGTGATGTACTTCCCAGCTATCATCATATACAGCTCCAAAAACGACACCGCCCTGATTGATAACCTCTCTTGCTAAAGGAAGGAAAACACCACCTGAAGAGCTGTTCATTCGTTCCTCGTCATTCGGATTTTTCACAGCAAGCACTTCCAGTACAGACAGTTTATCAGCTTGATTCAATATTGGACATACTTTCTCGCACAATCCACACTTGATACAAGTCTCTTCATCCACCTGCGGATACAAGAAGCCCTCTGTATCCTCTTCCAATCTGATGCATTGTTTAGGACATCGCTGTACGCAAGCAGAACACCCACAACAATTTTTCTTATCTGTTATATGTATCATCACTTTGAGAATTTATGTAGCATACCAAGAGCTTTAGCCTTAACAAATACTCGTTCATTGCTTGACAAGCCCAACGTATATGCTGTTAATGAAACAGAAAGTACACATACTATTCCAACTATGAAAAATCTAATCACCGTATCTTCCATATTAAAATAGACTAAAGCTGGAAGAATTACCGAAACTGCGATTACCAAAAGTACTGGTGAATAGATATATCTTAAATAATCTCTGATTCTAATTCCAATTAAAGGACGAAGCAGGAACATTCGTACAACCTGCGTCAAAGACTCCATCAAAAAGTGTACTATGAATACAGAATATGCAGGGAGTCCCAATCGGAGACATATATACGAAATAGGTAATATCATCAATAATATTGTTCCACAAATCGCCTGATACTTTCTCACCTTGCCTGTAGCCTGATTTGCAATAATCAGCGGATTAGATAAGGTATATATCAAAGACGTACATAGCATAATACGCAAGAAAACAACTGTATTATCTGGCACTATCTTCAGCCATACTGTCAATATGAATTTGGTTTCAAAAAGGACTGGCAAAGACAAGAAGAAAAGAAGAAAGAATGAGAAACGTGCACTGCGATACATCAACTTGTGCATTTCCTGCATTTCTCCCTGTGCATATGTTTTGGTGATTTGAGGATTGAGTGCCATCTGGAAGTTGAGAACAAACTGCTGAACTGCATTCTGTACCTGAACAGCAATACCACGGGCAGCATTAACAACAGGTCCGAAGAAGGCATTCAACAGCATGTTCAAACCTTGTCCGAAGAGCACTGCCGCCAAGTTACCAAACATACTCCAACCGGCAAAACCGGTCATTTCCTTAAATAATGCTTTATCCCATACGTGCTTGTATTTGGTTTCTTCAAAATGCTTGTTACAATAATAACTATAGCAAAATCGAATCAATATCTGTATCGCCAAGAGCAGGAAAGCATACAAGACTAACTTGTCAAATGAGAACAATAACAGCATATAGACAATAGCCAACTTTAATACCACCTCCAAAATGGAGATATAAGCAAAAGCCGACATTTTCTCATGAGCGACAATATCCGCATTATAGGGTACACTTATAATCATAACGACAGCAGCTATTATAGAACACTGCAACACCCAGAAGGCAGCATCCATTCTATCAGCAGGTATCTGCATCTTATTATATAAGAACCACAAGCCGATGGTTTCTCCCAATAACACGATTACACCTGCTATCAGCGTATGAATCTGAAGTGTAGTACTAAATACGGTCTGCAATCTATTCTTATCTCCTTTACCCAAGGCAAAAGTGATGTATCGCTGCGTTGCAGATGACATGGATCCATTAATGAATCCGAACATAGCAACAATTCCTCCAACCACATTATATATACCATAATCCTCTACTCCCAATGTATTCAAGACAACTCTGCTCGTAAACAGAGACACCGCCATCATAAAGAGCATACGGAAGTAAAGAAGCAATGTATTCTTCGCTATTCGTTTATTATTATCTGATGTTTGATTTGACATATATTACTTTCCAAATTCTTTAATTCTCTGTTCTTCTTTCAAAGAACAAACAAGCAGTTGTCCATTCTTCTCGGCTACGATATAGCCATCCAAGCCTTGAACTACCACCTTGCTCTCATCGGCTGCATGAACCACGCAGTTCTTGCATTCATACAATCGAATGTCCTTACCTACCTTGGCATTGCCATTCTCATCTTGTGGTAGCAGGGTACGGAGGCTGCCCCAGCTGCCTAGGTCGCTCCAGCCAAACTCGGCTGGTAAGGTATAGATTTCCTTCGACTTCTCCATCACGGCATAGTCAATGCTTAACAAGAACAACGTTTTATTAATATTAACATAAAGCTCTAAAGCAGCCAAAGGAGAATAAGAGAGGTTGGAACGTAAAC
>ERZ1026903.443-NODE-443-length-19604-cov-9.137296_pt1 | contig 19604 bp, 16 predicted proteins | sample MGYA00380180_ERZ1026903 | MGnify/ENA primary metagenome ERZ1026903 (study PRJEB33269, sample SAMEA4719816) | human gut metagenome | biome: human-associated habitat; feature: organic feature; material: feces | place: Cameroon | collected 2013-10 ... | reverse complement strand
CAGCTGGTTCTAAAAATCAAGAACTTAAAATTGTCGTAAAAGATGATGAAGGTTCTGCCGTAATCTATGATGATACGAATAAACCTGGAGATCGTGTTGTTAAAAAAGTGTCTGGTGTAGGTAATGTACGTATTGAGGTGTACCTCAATGGTGCATTAGTGCAAGAAACTGCATTATAAGAGGTACTATGATTACAGGCATTGTTGTCAAAAATATGAATGGGTACTTTTATGTACAAGATGATACAGGTACCATTCATGAATGTAAGGTTCGTGGCAGACTTAAGCAAGGACGCTATAGTTTACTTGTAGGGGACCGCGTTACGATTTCGGAGGATGGGTTCGTTGAATCCATCCATGAACGTCATAATTCGATGGTTCGCCCTGCAGTAGCTAATATTGACCAAGTTGTATTAGTTGTGGCTGCCCATGAACCAGATATTAATGAGTTATTACTCAATAAAATGCTCGTTATGATTGAACATGCGGATATACCTATCGTACTATGTATCAATAAATGTGACTTGATGGATTCAGAGACGAAAGCTATGGTTGATCTTTATAAATCAATCGGCTATGAGGTTTTGATGACATCCACATATAATATGACAGGCATTGATGATTTGCGTCATGTGCTTCAACATAAGGTAACGGCTTTTGCAGGACCATCTGGTGTTGGTAAAAGTAGTCTTTTAAATGCGGTAGACCCCAAATTTGCCTTCCAGACTGGGGAGGTAAGTGATAAGATTAAACGTGGTAAACATACTACTCGTCACGCTTCTTTATATAGTTTAGATGCAGATTCTTTTATCATGGATACACCTGGATTTAGTGCTATTGAATTTAATGATGTTTCCCTTGAAAGATTGCCTACATTATTCCCAGAATTTGGTGAATATGTTGATACTTGTAAATTTAATCCTTGCTATCATGAACATGAACCCATTTGTGGGATTAAAGCTGCTCTAGAAGCTGGTCATATTCATCAAGGACGATATGATGCTTATATGTCTATACGTAATGATATAGAAAGTCAACGAAAGAGGTTTTAATATGATAAAAATTGCACCATCTATGCTTTCCGCAAATTTTGCGGTGTTAAGCGAAGAATTAAAATCTATTGAAGCAGCGGGGGCTGACTTATTACATATCGACATCATGGATGGACACTTTGTTCCGAATCTAACCTTTGGTGCTCCCATTGTGAAAGCCATTCGTCCATATACAAAATTACCATTTGATGTGCATTTGATGGTTACTAATCCTGGTGATTATGTAGAAGAATTTGCAAAAATTGGTGTAGAATATTTTACTTTTCATCAAGAAACTGTACCTCATATGCATCGTTTGATTCAACATATCAAGCAGTGTGGGATGAAGGCTGGTGTAGCATTGAATCCTAGTACACCTGTATCTCTACTAGAAGATGTAGCTGCAGATTTAGATATGATTTTAATTATGTCTGTGAATCCAGGATTTGGAGGACAATCTTTTATTAAGAATGCCATAAAAAAAGTTAAACAAGCTAAGATATTGTTAGAAGAAGTAGACAATTCAACGGCAGTCATTGAGGTGGACGGTGGTATTAACGATATTACTTGTGTACCGATTAAAAGAGCGGGGGCTACAGTTTTAGTTGCTGGTTCTGCAGTGTTTGGAGCAGAAAATCGTGCAAGTATGATTGACTCCATTCGCAATAATTGAATAAATAGTTTCATAATATTCTATAATTCAAATTTGAACATAAGATCGTACATCAATAAGAAAGAGAATGTATTTAAAATAAGGAGTGAGGAATACTTAAAGAATTCCTCACTCCTTGCTTGCTTTTGCCATGATTTTTTGTTAGAATTATTAGGTATGAAAAATATGCACGTCAGTGGACTTCGGTACTGTGCCTAATTTTGGGTGACCCGAAGGATGAAGCGGCGGAGGTTAATTAACAGGAGGTGCCACAATGGCAGTAGTATCAATGAAACAATTATTAGAGGCTGGTGTACACTTTGGTCATCAGACTAGAAGATGGAACCCTAAAATGGCGAAATTCATCTTCACTGAACGCAATGGTATTTATATCATTGATTTGTCTAAAACAGTTAAAAAAGTAGAAGAAGCTTACAATTTCTTGCGTGAAGTTGCTTCCCAAGGCGAAGTAATCTTGTTCGTAGGTACTAAAAAACAAGCTCAAGAAGCTATTAAAGAAGAAGCTATCCGTGCTAACATGTTCTTCGTTAACGAACGTTGGTTGGGCGGTATGTTGACTAATTTCAAAACAATTGAAACTCGTATTAAACGTTTAAAACAATTGGAAGCTATGGCAGAAGACGGTACTTTCGAAGTATTGCCTAAAAAAGAAGTTATCGGTCTTCGTCATGAAATGGATAAATTGGAAAAATACCTTGGTGGTATCAAAGATATGCCTAAAATGCCAGGTGCTCTTTTCGTAGTAGATCCTAAAAAAGAAAAAATTGCTATTGCGGAAGCTAAAAAATTGGGCATTCCAGTGGTTGCAACAGTTGACACTAACTGTGACCCAGATGAAGTTGATTTCCCAATTCCAGCAAATGACGACGCTATCCGTGCTGTTAAATTGTTGGCTGGTAAAATGGCTGACGCTGTTCTTGAAGGTCGTCAAGGCGAATCCTTTGAAGAAGCATTAGATAACATGGTAGCTGATTCCGCAGAAATGGTTCGAGACGGTAAAGCTTAATCGTTGTCGTATTAGCATTTGAAAGATAAATCTATAACATATATAATTGGGGTAAGGACTATATCCTTACCTTAATTAATACTAGGAGGAACAAAATAATGGCAATTACTGCTGCTTTGGTAAAAGAATTGCGCGACATGACTGGCGCAGGTATGATGGACGCTAAAAAAGCATTGGTTGAAACTGACGGTAATATCGATAAAGCGGTTGACCTTCTTCGTGAAAAAGGTTTGGCTGCGGCAGCTAAAAAAGCTGGTCGTATTGCAGCTGAAGGTGTAGTACAATCCTACATTCATGCTGGTGGTCGTATCGGTGTTTTAGTGGAAGTTAACTGTGAAACTGACTTTGTTGCAAAAACTGATGATTTCCAAAATTTAGCACGCGATATCGCAATGCAAATTGCGGCTGTAAATCCTACATACTTGAACCGTGAAGAAGTTCCTACTGAAGTTATTGAACACGAAAAACAAGTATTATTGGAACAAGCTAAAGTAGAAGCTGAAGAAGACGTTAAAGCTGGTCGCAAACCAAAACCTGAAGCTGTTTTAGAAAAAATGGTTGCTGGCCGTATCGAAAAATTCTATAAAGAAAATTGCCTATTAGAACAAGTATTCATTAAAGATGGTGATAAAACTGTTACAGACATCATTAATGAAAGTATTGCAAAAATCGGTGAAAACATCAACGTACGTCGTTTTGTTCGCTATGGTTTAGGTGAAGGCATTGAAAAACGCCAAGATGACTTCGTAGCAGAAGTAATGGCATCTGTTGGTAAATAATTAATAAACAATAAGAGAACACCGTACAGTGTTCTCTTATTTTGCAATAGAGGAGTAAAAATATGGCAAAAAGAAACTTTCGACGTATTGTTTTAAAGTTGAGTGGTGAAGCATTAGCAGGTGAACAAGGTTTTGGTATTAATCCTGATGTTGTCGAAGAATTTGCAAAAGAAATTGCTGCTTTAGCAAAATCCACTGATTTAGAAATCGCAATTGTTGTTGGTGGTGGTAACCTATGGCGAGGTTTAGCTGGTAGCAATCAAGGTATGGATCGTGCTACTGCTGACTATATGGGGATGCTTGCAACAGTGATGAACTCCTTAGCATTGCAAGATGCATTAGAACAAGCTGGTGTAGATACACGTGTACAAACAGCTATCGAAATGCAAGAAATTGCAGAACCTTATATTCGCCGTCGTGCTATTCGTCATTTAGAAAAAAAACGTATCGTCATCTTCGGTGCTGGCCTTGGTAAACCTTACTTCTCTACAGATACAACAGCTGCATTACGGGCCGCTGAAATTGAAGCCGATGCTATTTTAATGGCAAAGAAATTTGCTGATGGCGTATATGATTCTGACCCTAAGACAAATCCTAATGCCGTTAAATTTGACGAATTAACATATAACGAGATTATCACAAAAGAATTAAAAGTAATGGATGCTACATCCACAACTTTATGTAAAGATAACAATATTCCTATTATTGTATTTAGCATGGATATTCCTGGTAATATTACAAAAGCTGCTAAAGGTGAAGAGATAGGGACCATTGTTCGAGGAGAATAATTCATATGGAAATTAAAGAATTGTTACAACAAGCAGAAGATCGCATGAATAAGTCTATTGAGGCTTTAAAACATGAATTCGCATCTATTCGTACAGGCCGTGCTAGTGTAGCACTACTTGATAAAGTAATGGTTGATTATTATGGAAGTCCATCACCCATTAATCAAGTTGCGAATATCTCCGTGCCTGAACCTCGCATGATTGTGATTGCACCTTGGGATAAAACAATGATTGGTGCTATTGAAAAAGCAATTTTACAATCTGATTTAGGTTTGAACCCTGGTAATGATGGTGCACAAATTCGTTTAAGTATTCCTCAATTAACTGAGGAACGTCGTAAAGAAATCGTTAAAGTAGTTCATAAAAAGGCTGAAGATGCAAAAGTTGCAGTGCGCAACATTCGTCGCGATGTAAATGAAGCATTAAAAAAAGAAGAGAAAGCTAAAACGATTACTGAAGATGATGCTAAAGACGGTTTAGATCAAATCCAAAAGCTTACCGATGCTAAAGTTAAGCAAATCGATGAGTTAAAAGTAGTAAAAGAAAAGGACGTATTAGAAGTATAATGTTTGATTCTAATAGCCTTATTGGAATACCATGGCAGCTTGCAAAGTCTCGTTTGCAGGCTGCCCATATTCCTTTTAAGGTAATGATTGGTGGATCCTTTAATCGCTTCTTTGAAATTTCAGATAAAGGATTTTATGTGGCACGTATTACAAAGGTTGATGAGTGCTTACATATACTACTATATAGACCAATGATTGCCAGCGACTTCGGAAATTCTATCGAGGTAGACTATGCTAAAGAAATTATTTAACCGTAAACGTTCTGATACGCCTGTCATTGATCGTAATATAATTCCGCAACATGTTGCTATTATTATGGATGGTAATGGACGATGGGCTAAACGCAGAGGCATGCCGCGCTCCATGGGGCATCGTGCTGGTGCAGATGTATTAAAAGAAATTGTTATGGCCGCAGATGAGATCGGAATTAGAGCTCTTACGGTATATGGTTTCTCCACGGAGAACTGGAAACGTCCTGAACAGGAAGTTTCTTTACTTATGTCTCTCATAAAAGAATACTTAAATAATAATGTTAAGTATATGCATGAACATAATGTACGCATTCGATTTATTGGTTTTATTGGAGGGCTTTCAGAAGACCTACAAAAAATCATTCAAGATGCAGAATTATTAACTCAGAATAATACAGGCCTCACATTACAGTTAGCGATTAACTATGGTGGGCGTGATGAAATAGTTAGAACTATCCGCGACATTGTAAAATCCGTTGCGGATGGCGTTATTACAATGGACAAAATTACTGAAGAATATGTAAGTTCTCAATTATTCACTAAAGAGTTTAGTGATGTAGATTTATTAATTCGTCCTAGTAGTGATTTTAGAATTAGTAATTTTTTGTTATGGCAACTAGCGTATGCTGAATTTTGGTTTACCGATTTGCATTGGCCAGATTTTACTAAGGAAACTTTACTTGAAGCTGTGGCGGCATATCAGAAACGAGAACGCCGATTTGGTGGCTTATGTGATGAGGAATAAAAAATGTTAAAAACACGTGTTATTACCGCTGTTATTGGTTTTATTATTGCCTTAGGGGCCATTACATTTGGTGGATTAGTGTATGATGTGCTAATTACACTTTTAGCTTTATTAGGGTGGCGTGAGTTTGTATTACTTGGTAAAGCTAAACGTGTTCGGATATCCATTATATGGGGATATATTAGCATTTTATTGCTAATGATTGCTCTTGCATGTCATCAGTATATTATAGCTATAGCTATTTTAGTATTAAGTTTATTTGCCAATTATATGTTGTGTACATTTGGTGAAACTAAGTACTCGATGTCTAGTGTATCCTTTAGTGTATTTGGTTTATTATATATTGGTATGGGTATGACTTCATTGCTCTTGATTCGTCATGACTCAATTTACATGAATTTATCAATGCCTTTTGAACTATATAACTGGGGCACTATTACACTTTGGTTATTATTGTTTACTACTTGGGCTAGCGATACCTTTGCATACTTTTCAGGTCGAGCTTTTGGTAAACGTAAAATAGTACCATCCATTAGTCCTAATAAAACACTAGAAGGTTTTATTGGTGGATTTATCGGCTGTATCCTTACAGGTGCAGTATTTTCGTATATCGTTGGCATTCCTTGGTGGATGGGAATCCATGTAGGTATGATTAGCGGTATATTAGCACCATTAGGTGATTTGTTTGAATCAAAGATTAAACGACTATGTAATGTAAAAGATTCTGGTACATTATTACCAGGTCATGGCGGTGTATTGGATCGCTTTGATAGTTTATTATTTGCGGCTCCTATTACATTAGTATATATATTACTATTTTCGTACTAATTTCATAGAGGTACACTTATGAAATACCTAAGTATTATCGGCAGTACTGGCTCTATCGGTACACAGACGCTTGATGTGGTGTCTCAACATCCAGATCAATTCAAGGTGGTTGCCTTAGTGGCACATCATAATATTGACCTCTTAGAACATCAGATTAAAGAATATAAACCTTTGGTGGCTGGTCTTGTAGATGAAGGTGCTTTTAAAGAATTACAAGCACGCTATACAGGTCCTACAAAATTGATAGGTGGTAAGGAAGCCCTCATTGCAGCAGCTACAATTCAAGAAGCAACAATGATTGTTACTGCTATTGTAGGTGCTGCGGGCATTGAGCCCACAGTGGAAGCTATAAAACAAGGTAAGACTATAGGTCTTGCTAATAAAGAAACTCTTGTTGCTGGAGGTCCATTAATTACGGCTTTAGCTAAAGAACATGGCGTGCAAATCTTACCTATCGATAGTGAACATAGTGCTATATTTCAGTGCTTAGAAGGACAGAAACGTGACAATGTTGATTCTTTAATTGTCACTGCTTCTGGTGGACCTTTACGCACATGGGATTCTAGTAAAATTCAAACTGCAACTGCTGCAGATTGTTTGCGACATCCTACCTGGAATATGGGCAATAAAATAACTATAGATTCTGCCTCTTTATTCAATAAAGGCTTAGAGGTAATAGAAGCTCATTGGTTATTTGGTTTTGATTTTGATCATATTGATGTAGTAGTACATCCTCAAAGTATTGTTCATTCTATGATACGTATGAAGGATGGTGCGATATTAGCGCAAATGGGTAATCCAGATATGCGCGAGCCCATTCAATATGCTTTGACGTATCCAAAACGTGAAGTTTTAAGTATGAATCATCTTGATTTTACTCAAGCTCTACAATTGGAGTTTTTACCTCCACGATATGACGATTTTCCTGCACTTCGACTTGCGTATGAGGTGGGACGTGCTAGTGGATTTAAACCTGCTGTATTTAATGCAGCCAATGAAACGGCAGTATATGCCTTTTTAGAAGATAAAATCGCCTTTGGTGATATTTATAAAGTCGTTACTTCTGTTCTTGAATCTATGGGACCAGAAGATGATTTTACATTAGATAATTTATTATCCATCGATAGATGGGCCCGTGAAAAGGCAACATCGTTGATGTTATAGGAGAATATATGATTACGGCATTAGCCACAATATTTGTATTTGGTTTAATCGTGTTTATTCATGAATTAGGCCATTTTATTACAGCTAAGATGTCAGGTATGCAAGTTGATGAATTTGCTATAGGTTTTGGTCCAGCTATATTTAAAGTACAAAAAGGGGAAACTTTATATTCTATTCGTATAATTCCTCTTGGAGGATTTAATCGTATTGCTGGTATGACACCTGACGAGCCTCTTAATGAGCGCTCCTTTTATAATAAACCTGCGTGGAAAAAATTTATTGTTATTTCTGCAGGGGCTGTATTTAACTTTATATTAGCCATTGTACTTTTCTTTGGCCTAAATGTGACTGTAGGAAATCTTACATATACAAATGAACCTGTAATTGGTAACATTATTGCGGGTAGTTCTGCAGAGCAGGCTCATTTAGAAGCTAACGATAGAATTATTACGATTGATGGTAAAAAAATTAGTACTTGGGATGATATTCGTCCTAGTTTACAAGGCACAGCAAACCATGGTGTAACTGTTGTTGTAGAGCGTGAAGGAAAAACTATAGAGACTACGGTAATACCTAAAATGGAACAAGATAGTCCTAAGATTGGCATCTACCCTAGCTTTACTCGTGAAACTTATAGTATTGGTGAATCTTTGAGCCTTGCTGTTAGTCGGACGGGGCAAACTATTGTTGCTATGGTCAGTGGGATTTATGATATGATTCGTGGCACACAAGCAGCCGAATTATCTGGTCCAGTAGGAATTTCCCAAATGGCAGGTACTATTGCACAATCAGGATTTGCACCACTATTAAGTTTTGCTGCATTCCTTAGTATTAACTTAGGGGTTATTAATCTTTTACCATTACCTGTTTTAGATGGTGGTCACTTGATTATTATCTTGGCGGAAGCTATAACAGGCCGTAGATTACCTGCTAAAGCTCTTATGTATATACAAATGGTTGGGGTTGCCTTAATGGTAGCATTATTCTTATATGTAACAACGCAGGATATTTTCCGTTTACTATAAGACAGATGGGAGATTACAATGATTGTACGTAAACCAACAAATGGTATCTATGTAGGTACAGTTAAAATCGGCGATTATGCACCGGTAAGTATTCAATCTATGATTACTACGGATCCAGTACATACAGAGAAGGCAATTGCAGAAATTAATTATTTAGCAGAGGCTGGTTGTGAACTGGTTCGTGTCGCCGTTCCTACAATGGCATCTGCAAAGGCTTTAAAGACTGTTAGAGCGGGCATTTCAATTCCTTTGATCGCCGATATTCACTTTGATTATAGATTAGCTTTAGAAGCTATTGAAAATAATGTTGATGGATTGCGCATTAATCCAGGAAATATTGGTGGTGAAGATAAGGTTTTAGCCGTTATTGAAAAGGCAAAACCTAAACAAATCCCAATTCGCATTGGTGTTAATGCAGGCTCTTTACCAAAGCATATTCTCGATGCTCATGGAGGACATCCTACAGCGGATGGTATGGTTGAAACAGCTTTAGAACACGTAAGAATTTTAGAAAAACTCGATTATCGTCAAATGAAATTATCCATTAAAGCCACGGAAGTACCTCTAATGGTGGAAGCATATCGTAAGTTATCTGATAAGATTCCTTATCCGTTACATTTAGGGGTAACAGAAGCTGGTACTATTAAACAAGGCACTATTAAATCTGCTATGGGGATTGGTGCATTATTGCTCGATGGCATTGGTGATACATTACGGGTATCCTTAACTGGAGATCCAATTCACGAAATTGAAGTAGGTAGAAGTATTTTAAGTAGCTTAGGATTAAGAAATTTTGGGGCCACTATGATATCTTGTCCTACATGTGGTCGTTGCCAAGTAAATTTATTTGATATGGCTGGTATTGTAGAAGAACGTCTAGCATCCATAAAAGCGCCTATTAAGGTTGCCGTTATGGGGTGTGTTGTAAATGGTCCAGGGGAAGCGCGTGAGGCCGACTTTGGTATTGCTGGTGGTGATGGTCAAGGTATTATTTTCCGTAAAGGGAAAGTTATTAAGACTGTACCAGAAGCCGAATTAGTAGATACATTGTTTAGAGAAATTGACCAATATTTAGAAAATTTAGATGAGGAGTCTTTATGTTAGCCACTAAATTATATGCACCTACATTGCGTGAGGTTCCATCTGACGCTGATGTAGTAAGCCAACAGCTTATGCTTCGCGCTGGTTTTATGCGTAAAACTGCAAATGGTTTATATAGTTTTTTACCATTAGGTTGGAGAAGTATTAAAAAGATTGAAGCTATTGTACGTGAAGAAATGGATCGTGCTAGTGCTCAAGAAATTATGATGCCAATTTTACAGCCTGCAGAAATTTGGAAAGAGTCTGGCCGTTGGAACGCATATGGCGCAGAAATGATGCGTATCAATGATCGTCATGATAATGAGTTTTGTCTAGGACCAACACATGAAGAGATGATTACAACCCTCGTTAAAAATGAGATTAACTCATATCGTCAATTACCAGTCAACTTATATCAAATTCAAAGTAAATTCCGTGATGAGCGTCGTCCACGTTATGGCTTGATGCGTAGCCGTGAATTCATTATGAAAGATGCTTATTCTTTTGATGTAGATGAAGCCGGTTTAGATGAGTCCTATAAATCTATGTACGATGCATATACACGTATTTTTACACGTTGTGGTCTTACATTCCGCCCAGTAGAGGCTGATAGTGGTGCAATCGGTGGTAGTGGTACGCATGAGTTCATGGCCATTGCCGAAGCTGGTGAAGCTGATATCGTATATTGTACTAAGTGTGATTATGCAGCTAACATTGAAATCGGCAAGCCTGGTATCATGAAACAAGACGAAGAAGTTCTTCATGAGTTATCTGTTGTGGATACACCAAATGCAAGTTCTATTGAAGCTGTGGCAGACATGTTAAATTTACCATTACATAAAACTATCAAAGCGGTAGTATTTTCTATTGATGGTAAAGTGGTATTAGCCATTGTTCGTGGTGACCATGAAGTAAATGAAGTCGCTGTACAACATGCCGTTCTTGGTGCTGTAGAGCCTGAGATGGCCACCCCTGAAGAATTGGAAAAAGTAGGTTTAATAGCTGGTTTCATCAGTCCTATTGGTTTAAAACAAACAGAAGAATTTGCTATTGTTGTTGATGAATCTGTTATGGAAACTTACAATGTTTGTGGTGGCGCTAATAAAAAAGATGCTCACTACGTTAATATCAATCCAAAACGGGACTTTAATGTAGAAGATATTATTGTTGCTCCAATTCGTTTAATCACGAAGGACGATGTGTGTCCTAAATGTGGGGGTGCTTTAGAACATGCTAAAGGCATCGAAGTGGGTCAAGTATTTAAATTGGGTACAAAGTATTCTGAAGCATTACAAGCTACATTCTTAGATCAAAATGGTCGTCCTAATCCAATGATTATGGGTTGCTATGGTATCGGTGTATCTCGTACACTAGCTGCTGCTATTGAGCAATATCACGATGAAAATGGTATTATTTGGCCACGTTCTATCGCTCCATTTGAAGCAGTTATTGTTCCAATTAATGCAAAAGACGAAGCATTAATGTCTACTAGTCAAACTATTTATACTGCATTACAAAATGCTGGTGTAGATGTATTGTTAGATGATCGTAAAGATCGTGCAGGTGTTAAGTTCAAAGATGCTGATTTGATTGGTTATCCACTTCGCATTACAGTAAGTAAAAATACTCTTGAGAATAACGAAGTAGAAATTCAAATCCGTAAGTCTGGAGAAGCTCTTCCATGTGCTATTGATTCTGTATCTGATAAAGTAACAGAATTGCTTCAAAACTTATAATAGAATTGCGATTCTAGTGAATGTTCATTAGGGTCGCAATTTTTCTTTCTAAACTTGAATTAATAGATTAAATAAGTCATAATTAAATGATAGAATATTTGGAATGGAGGTGCTATATGCTTGTAGATTTTCATATGCATTCCATCTTTTCAGATGGTGTTGAAACACCTAAAGATCTATTGCAACATGCCATAGACTGTAATGTATCTATGATGGCTTTAACCGATCATGATGAAATAGACGGCATTCAAGCATTGCGTGCTGCTCAAAAGAAGTTAGATCCTAATGAATCTATTAAAATCGTAAATGGCTGTGAATTTAGTGCTGATTATAAAGATAAGTCAATTCATATTTTAGGATATTGTTTTGATGAAAATAATAAAGATTTAATCGATTTTATTACGTTTTTTAAAGGAAAACGTGAAGAACGTATCGATGAAATTATCCGTCGTTGTAACAATGAAGGATATTATATTACAAAAGAAGAGCTCATTAAACAATTTCCTGATACTAAAGCTTATGGTCGCCCACATATTGGTAAACTTTTAATTGATGGTGGTTATGCCAAGGATATTAATGATGTATTTAAAGGTATTCTTCGAAAAGATAGTCCTTGCTATGTTCCTAAGGTAAAAGTAGAGGTTCCTTATATTATTGATATTATACATAAAGCTGGAGGACTTGCTGTTATGGCTCATCCTAAATTGGTTACCAGTGATGAATATGTGTTGGAAATGTTAAATTATGATTTTGATGGTATGGAGGTATATCACTCAAAGCATAATGATGATGATGTGGAGCGATATAAAGAATTCGCTAAAAAGCATAAGCTATTTATTACTGGTGGTTCTGATTACCATGGTATTGTAGGCAAGAAACCTGATAGATTTGGTGATTACTTAGTATCTGGTAAGGATGTATCAGAATTTATTAGTTTGTTATAAATGACGAGGTAGGCTATGGAAGTCGTTGCTTTTGTAGGTAGTAGTGGCACAGGTAAAAGTCATCGTGCCCTCGTAGTTGCTCATGAAAATAAAATTGAATGTATCATCGATGATGGTATTTTGATTCATGATAATAAAATTGTAGCTGGCTTTTCTGCAAAAAAAGAGTCTAGTCGTTTAAAAGCTGTTCGTCGTGCTATTTTTCAAGACGAAGTACAAGTTAAATCCGTACGAGAACAATTAGATAAGATTAAACCTAATAAGCTTATGATTATCGGCACTTCTGATAATATGGTTAAGAAGATTACTAAAGCTTTAGGCTTACAAGAACCTGATCGATATATTCGTATAGAAGATGTTGCAACACCTAAGGAAATTGAAAAGGCACAACATGCACGTCTTAAAGAGGGTAAACATATAATTCCTGTGCCGACTATGGAATTAAAGTCACACTTTAGGGGGTATTTGATTGATCCAATCAAAACCATGTGGCGCCGCAGGACTTTGAAAAAACAAGATCAAGATACCTTAGGTCAAATTGGTTCTGAAGGATTTGAACGTTCTGTTGTACGGCCTGCTTTTAGCTACTATGGTCGACTCACTTTTGACGATGAAGTAATTATTAAATTGATTAGAAATGGGTTAAAAAAAGTAGCTGGTGTCGATGAGACCAGTATAATTTCTTTTAAAAAAAGCGACAAAGGTCAAAACGGTCTTGTTGTTGATATGGCTGTAGTTATTGAACATGGATATCCTGTTAAACCGTTGATGCAACAGGTACAAAAATCTGTTCGCAATGAAATTGAATATATTACCGGCATGTCTATTGAACGCATGTCCATTAAAGTTAAGAATATTATTGAAACAAAACGTAAGATTGTTAAAGTGTAGGAGTTAGAATGAAGTCTTATTATATTTACACCTATGGTTGTCAAATGAATACCGCCGACTCTGAGCGATTATCGCATCAGCTGGAATCTGTTGGGTATATACCAACAGAGAATGTTGAAACTGCAGATTTAATTCTGCTAAATACTTGTGCAGTGCGTGAAAATGCAGAAACTAAAGTTTATGGGCGTATAGGTGAGCTAAAAAGACTAAAACGTAATAATAAAAACTTGATTATCGCCGTCACAGGATGTATGGCTCAAAAAAATCAAGCAGAAATGTTTAAACGAGCTCCTCATATTGATATTGTATTGGGTACTCATAATATTCAACATATTAACGAGATGATTGAAGAAGTACAACATGGACATACGCATCAAATCAGCGTAGATATGGATAACTCTGTATTGCCTGAATTAGAGGCAAAACCAAATGGCTCTTTTTATGCATGGGTACCTATTATGAATGGCTGTAATAAATTTTGCACCTATTGTATTGTTCCCCATGTACGTGGTAGAGAGATTAGCCGTCCTGTAGAGGCCATTGTTAAAGAGGTTACAGACCTAGGGGTTAAAGGATTTAAAGAGATCACTTTATTGGGGCAAAATGTAAACTCTTATGGCCTAGATTTTAAAGATGGTACAGATTTTGGTACATTAATTGATGCTCTTGATGGTATTCCTGGTATAGAACGTATTCGCTATATGACAAGTCATCCTCAAGATATGAGTAAGTCTATGATTGATGCTCTTGGTAGGTCATCCAATATTGTGACGCATTTACATTTACCTATTCAATCTGGTTCCAATCGTATTTTAAAGAAAATGAATCGTCATTACACGGTAGAGCATTATAAAGAATTACTTTCTTATTGCCGTGAAAAAATAAAAGATGTGGTGGTGACTACGGATATTATTGTAGGTTTCCCAGGAGAAACTGAGGAAGATTTTCAAGCTACATTACAATTATTAAAAGATGTGCGCTATGACATGGCGTATACGTTTATCTACTCTAAGCGATCTGGAACACCAGCAGCAACTATGGATGATCAAATTCCAGAAGAGATTAAGCGCGTTCGCTTACAAACATTGATGGATGTACAAAATGAAATCTCTTATGAATTAAATAAACCTATGGAAGGACAAGTATTTGATATTATTGTAGAGGGACCAAGTCCTCGTGATGAAGACATGTGGTTCGGTCGTACATCTGGTAATAAAATGGTTTTATTCCCTAAGGATGACTCCCTATCAATTGGTCAAACTGTACCAGCTCATATCGATAAAGCTCAAACATGGGTTTGTTATGGTAGTATTGTAAAATAAACTATTAGAATCAAAAAGAACTCGTCACTATTATGTTAACTCTAAGGTTAGAATTTTTATCTAAAATTAGTTTGCTAAACATGTGGTGGCGATGTTCTTTTTTACCATAGATGCTGATTAGAAATCATATGTGTTATAATAATAAAATAATATAAAAGTTGTATATTGAAGATATTCATAGGTATGAACACCATTTACATTTTGTATTTTTACAAAGAAGGTGTAACTATGAAACTTGATTTAAACGCTGTAGGCGAAACGGCATTATTGACACTATATGCGAGAGCGAAAGATTATGAGTCAGATCAATCTGTATTAAAGGATCAGAAATCCTGGGATATTTTAAAGCATATTGATTATGATTTTGATCAATTTAAAGATGTTAAGATGTCTTATTATGGAATTTTAGGACGAGCAAAAGTAATCGATGAAGAGATACGAAACTTTATATCTCTATATCCAGATTGTATCGTCGTATCATTAGGTGCCGGTTTAGATACTATGTTTTATCGAGTCGACAACGGTTATATTGATTGGTATAATATCGATTTTGCCGGAGTGATTGAAGCACGTACACAATTTTTTGAGCCTCATGAACGAGTCCATAATTTAGTGAGTTCTATAACTGATGAATTGTGGACTAAAAATATTGAGATAAATGGACGAAAATTACTGCTTGTTAGTGAAGGTGTAGTTATGTATCTTACATTGGATGAAATGAAGCAGTTTTTAGGCTTGCTGACTGATTCTTTTGAAGAGTTTACGTTATATCTTGATATGATTTCTCCATATGTGGCGAAACGCACTAAACAACATGATATGCTTAGTAAAATGAATGTTTCTTTTCAGTGGGGAACTAAGGACGGTCATGAAATTGTAGTTATGAATCCTAATCTTAAACAGACTGGATTGATTAATTTTACAGGAAGTATGTTGTCCTTAGCACCTATTGTTTATAAATTATTATACCCGTTTATATATTTGTTTAATAACCGTATGGGAATATACGAATATAAGCGGAATCTGTGATATGACTCATAATATATGAGGTGAATATGAGTAAAAAGCAAACACCTATGATGGAGCAGTATTTAGATATTAAATCTAGATACTCTGAAGAATTATTGTTCTTTCGATTAGGTGATTTTTATGAATTATTTAATGAGGATGCTTTAGTCGCATCACGTGAACTTAATATTACCTTAACAGGTCGTCCTACAGGAGATGAGGAACGCACACCGATGTGTGGCGTTCCTTTTCATGCGGCTGAAAGCTACATAGAAACGCTTGTAAAAAAAGGATATAAAGTTGCTATCTGTGAACAACTAGAAGATCCTAAAGCAGTTAAAGGCATTGTTAAGCGCGATGTTATTAAAGTTGTTACTCCTGGTACAGTGATGACAGAAAATGGTAACGATGCACGGTCAAATAACTTTTTATCATTATTTTATATGGTAAAAGATACGTGGATTCTTGTGTTTTCTGATGTATCTACAGGGGAAGTTATTTGGCACCGCATTACTGATTGTGAAAAACGCAGTGATATGTACGATGCACTCAGCATGTATAGACCAAGTGAAATCATATTGCCTGAAGGAACGATATTACCGCAAGATATTCAGGATTTTATTGAAAATCAATTTAGTAATGTCGTATTTTCTCCTTTTTCTACATACTATACACAACGTGAAGTAGCTGAAAAAGCTGTAACTCATTTCGGTGATTTAGGCCTTATGGAAGAGGATGTATGGGAAGCATTAGGTTATATGCTTTTGTACTTAGAGGATATCATTAAATCTGAAATTTCTCATATCAACTATGTACATCAATTAAGTGTAGGTAATCGCCTTATTCTTGATACATCTTCTTTGCGGCACCTTGAAATTACTCATAATTTACGCGATGGTGGACAAAAAGGTACTTTACTGGATGTACTAGATCGTACGTTGACACCAATGGGGGCACGCCTTTTAAAACAATGGCTTGAAAGTCCATTAACTGATATAAATCAAATACAACGTCGTCAAGCAGCCGTTTCAGAACTTATTACACGCGGTGCTGAACGTTCTCATATTCGTAACTTTTTAGATTGTATTTACGATTTTGAACGCATCGTTGGTCGTGTTGAAACCGGATCTGTGTCTCCCAGAGATTTAACGGCTCTTCGTGAGTCATTAGCAGTTCTACCTGATATTAAGAATGTATTAGGTACATGTTCAAGTCTAGCTTTAACATCTATTAATGAGCGCATGCAAGATCATAAAGATATTTATGACTTATTATGTCGAGCTATTGCAGAGCAACCAGCGTTGACATTAAAAGACGGTCGTGTTATTAAAGATGGATTTAATGCTGATTTAGATGAGCTACGTTCTTTAGCGACTAATAGCGAGCAATGGCTTGCTAAGATGGAAGCGGATATTAAAGAAGCTACAGGGCTTTCAAAAATTAAGACTGGTTACAATAAAGTGTTTGGTTACTATTTCGAGGTATCCCATAGTAAATCAGAACAAGTACCAGACTATTTCATACGAAAACAAACCCTGGCCAATGCTGAACGCTATATTACGCCTGAGTTAAAAGAGTTTGAAATTAAAATTCTCAGCGCAAAAGATAAAATCATCGCTTTAGAGCACGAACTATATCAACAATTGCGTAATGATATTAAACTCGTTATCAAAGATGTGCAAGAAACGGCTCGTGCTCTTGCAGACCTTGATGTATTATGCTCATTAGCATTAGTTGGATACGAAGAAAACTATATTTGTCCAACTATTGTGATGAATGGTCAAATCAATATTCGTGATGGTCGTCATCCTGTTATTGAAAAGTTCTTAAAACGTGAGGTATTCGTACCAAATGATATCGTTTTAAATCATGATGAAGAAGAATTTTTACTCATTACAGGCCCTAATATGGCAGGTAAATCTACTTACATGCGTCAAGCGGCTATCTTAATGATTATGGCACAGATTGGTTCCTTTATCCCTGCTCGTGAAGCGTCTATCTCACCTGTGGATCGTATTTTTACACGTGTCGGTGCTAGCGACGATATTTCTACTGGTCAAAGCACGTTCATGGTAGAAATGAAAGAGGTAGCGTATATTTTAGAAAATGCTACTCATAATAGTTTAATTATTCTCGATGAAATTGGTCGGGGTACGAGTACCTTTGATGGTTTGAGTATCGCACAAGCCGTAGTGGAACATATTTGTAAGCACATTCATAGTAAGACTTTATTTGCAACGCACTACCATGAATTGATTTGCTTAGAAGAAAGCTATAGTAAATTAAAAAATTATACCGTTGCAGTTAAAGAAAAAGGGAAAGATGTTGCTTTCTTGCGTCGTATCATTAAAGGTGGTGCAGATCGCAGTTATGGTATCCATGTTGCCAGACTGGCGGGCCTACCTAACTCTGTATTAAAACGAGCTGAAGTGATTTTAGAATCCTTGGAAGATCAAAGTCATGATGCAAGTGACTTAAATAATCGAGTTATGGGTGCTCAACTTACTAATGTGGCAAAACCAGCGGTTAAGCAAGTTAGTGATTCTCCACTAGGCAATTTATTTACCCATTCCGTAGTAGATAGCTTACTGGAAGTCGATGTAATGAGCATGACTCCAATTGAAGCATTAAATAAATTATATGAACTACAAGAGGAGGCTCGTAAAGGAGGCGGGAAATAATGGCAACCATTCACGTATTGGATGAAACGACAATCAATAAGATAGCTGCCGGTGAAGTCGTTGAACGTCCCGCATCAGTTATTAAAGAGCTCATTGAAAACTCTATTGATGCGTCTGCCACTAATATTGAGGTTGAAATTGGTGAAGGCGGTGTGGCCTATATGCGGATTACTGATAATGGTATCGGTATGACGGAGGAAGATGCTCGCTTGGCGATTCTACGTCATGCAACCTCTAAAATTCAACAAGTAGAGGACCTCTTTGATATTGCGTCCCTAGGCTTCCGTGGGGAGGCCTTGGCTAGTATTGCCTCTGTATCTCATTTCTCTTTGACTACTCGTAAAGCAGACTCTGATTTGGGGACTCGTATTACTGTTGATGGCGGCACTTTTACCGATTGCATTCCTTATGGTGCGGCACCTGGTACAACTATCGAAATTAAAGATTTATTTTATAATACGCCGGCTCGTCGTAAATTCTTAAAAACGGAGCGTACAGAAGCCTCTAAAATTCAAGATATTGTAGGGAAATTAGCTCTAAGTAATCCACATATTTCTTTTAAGCTTATCATAGATGATCGGGTAGCTATTATCACACCAGGAAATGGCGATATTAGTGATACTGTAGCTGCGCTATATGGATATAAAACCAAAGATGATATTTTTACTGTTGCTTATGAAAGTGATTCTATCTATATCGATGGCGTAGTGAGTAAGCCCACACTTCTTAAAAGTACAAGGATATGGCAGACCATTATCGTCAATAATCGCGTGATTTCTGATAAAACCATAATGAAGGCTATCGATAATGCATACCATGCACTATTGCCGAAAAATGGTCATCCTTTAGTGGTACTAAATATTACTGTGCCTGCGAGAATGGTTGATATAAACGTACATCCTCGCAAGAGTGAAGTTAAATTCTCAGATGATAAGATTATATTTAAAGCCGTATATCACGGTATCTTAAATGCTTTAAATAATCCACTCCATGAGAGATACGAACGAGAGTCATCATCTTATATGACTGGTACAGTTGCTAACATATCCGATAAATATGGTAATGATATTGCTAGTAATAGTAATAG
>ERZ1026903.442-NODE-442-length-19613-cov-4.953523_pt1 | contig 19613 bp, 22 predicted proteins | sample MGYA00380180_ERZ1026903 | MGnify/ENA primary metagenome ERZ1026903 (study PRJEB33269, sample SAMEA4719816) | human gut metagenome | biome: human-associated habitat; feature: organic feature; material: feces | place: Cameroon | collected 2013-10 ... | reverse complement strand
TATACGCCGTAGAAGATAAAAAATAGAAAATATATGAAAAATACGGAGAAAAACCGATTAAAAAAGGTAAAAACCCTTGACGGATTTTAGGATTACTGCATATAATAAGGAATGTGAAAAACGCTGACGAAGACAGTAGGATATAACAGAACGCAATAGCGAGCCGGGGATGGTGGAAGTCCGGTACAAGTAAGATATATCTGAATATCACTTCTGAGTTGCAGATTTTGAGCGGTTTTAGGGTGTGAACAAGAGCCTGACTGCCAAGTAAAAACTGACGGCATTCCTCCGTTACAGGGAAGACATATGATGGTATGTTAGGTGGTTTATAAACGTAAGTACAGCTTTCGTCCTATACAGGGCGGAAGCTTTTTTAATTCTATGTTTTAATTTTATGGAGGTAAATATGTATAAGAAAGTTTCTACAGATCTTAATTTTGTAGACAGAGAAAAACAGACAGAGAAATTCTGGGAAGACAATGACATCTTCAGAAAAAGTATGCGTGACCGTGAAGGCAACGAGATCTATATGTTCTACGATGGCCCTCCGACAGCCAACGGAAAACCGCACATCGGACACGTTCTGACACGTGTTATCAAGGATATGATTCCAAGATACCGTACAATGAAAGGATACGAAGTTCCAAGAAAGGCCGGATGGGATACACACGGACTTCCTGTAGAGCTCGAAGTTGAGAAACTTCTCGGACTGGACGGAAAAGACCAGATCGAAAAATACGGTATCGAACCATTTATCAAGAAATGTAAAGAAAGCGTATGGAAATACAAAGGTATGTGGGAGGATTTCTCTAATACCGTAGGCTTCTGGGCTGACATGGATGACCCATATGTAACATACGATAACAACTTTATCGAGTCTGAGTGGTGGGCACTCAAGAGAATCTGGGACAAGAAGCTCCTGTATAAAGGATTCAAGATCGTGCCTTACTGCCCTCGTTGTGGAACTCCGCTTTCCGCACAGGAAGTAGCGCAAGGGTATAAAGATGTAAAAGAACGTTCTGCAATCGTTCGTTTCAAAGTAGTAGGAGAGGATGCATACTTCCTCGCATGGACAACTACACCATGGACACTTCCATCCAACATCGCACTCTGCGTAAACCCGGAAGAAGACTATGCGAAAGTAAAAGCTGCTGACGGATATACTTACTACATGGCAGTAGCTCTTCTTGATACAGTACTTGGAAAACTTGCAGAAGAAGGACAGAAAGCATACGAGATTCTTGAGACATACAAAGGTAAAGATCTCGAATACAAAGAGTATGAGCCATTATACCAGTGTGCTTATGACTGCGCTTCTAAGCAGAACAAGAAAGCATTCTTCGTTACATGTGACACATATGTAACACTGACAGATGGTACCGGTGTGGTTCATATCGCTCCTGCATTTGGTGAAGACGATGCCAAGGTTGGACGTAAGTATGACATGCCATTCGTACAGTTAGTAGACGAAAAAGGTAACATGGGAGAGACAACTCCATTTGCCGGATTATTTGTTAAGAAGGCTGACCCGGAAGTATTAAAAGACCTCGACGGACGTGGACTTCTCTACGATGCACCGAAGTTTGAGCACAGCTATCCACACTGCTGGAGATGTGATACTCCGCTTATCTACTACGCTCGTGAATCATGGTTCATCAAGATGACAGAAGTAAAAGATGAACTGATCGCTAACAACAACACAATCAACTGGATCCCGGAAAGTATCGGTAAAGGACGTTTCGGTGACTGGCTTGAGAATGTTCAGGACTGGGGTATCAGCCGTAACCGTTACTGGGGAACTCCACTGAATATCTGGGAATGTGAGTGCGGACACCAGCATTCGATCGGAAGCATCGAAGAGCTGAAAGAAATGTCTGACAACTGCCCGGATGATATCGAACTTCATCGTCCATACATCGACGATGTAACGATCAAGTGCCCATGCTGCGGCAAACAGATGCACAGAGTACCGGAAGTTATCGACTGCTGGTTCGACAGTGGATCTATGCCATTTGCACAGCACCACTATCCATTTGAGAATAAAGAATTATTTGAAAAGCAGTTCCCTGCAGACTTCATTTCCGAGGCTGTTGACCAGACTCGTGGATGGTTCTACTCACTGCTTGCAATCTCAACACTGATCTTCAACAAAGCGCCATACAAGAACGTTATCGTACTTGGACACGTGCAGGATGAGAACGGTCAGAAGATGAGTAAGTCCAAAGGAAATGCAGTTGATCCATTCGACGCACTGGAGAAATACGGCGCAGATGCGATCCGCTGGTACTTCTATGTCAACAGTGCACCGTGGCTGCCGAACCGTTTCCACGGAAAAGCCGTTGTAGAAGGTCAGAGAAAGTTCATGGGAACATTGTGGAACACATATGCGTTCTTCGTACTGTATGCAAATATCGATGATTTCGATGCAACAAAATATACATTAGACTACGACAAACTGTCTGTTATGGATAAATGGCTTCTGTCTAAGCTGAATTCAGCAATCAAGGCAGTAGACTATGATCTGTCCAACTACAAGATTCCAGAGGCTGCAAAGGCACTTCAGAGCTTCGTAGACGACATGAGTAACTGGTATGTAAGACGAAGCCGTGAACGTTTCTGGGCTAAGGGAATGGAGCAGGATAAGATCAATGCTTACATGACTCTGTACACAGCACTGGTTGAGATCTGCAAGACAGCAGCTCCGATGATCCCGTTCATGACAGAAGAGATCTACCAGAACCTGGTAAGAAGCGTTGATGAAAGCGCACCGGAAAGTATCCACCTGTGTGACTTCCCTGTTGTAAATGAAGCACATATCGATACAGAGCTGGAAGCTAACATGGACAACGTTCTGAAACTGGTTGTTATGGGACGTGCATGCAGAAATACAGCCAACATCAAGAACCGTCAGCCAATCGGACAGATGTATGTAAAAGCTGATTTCGAAGTTCCGGAATTTTACAAAGACATCGTAAAAGATGAATTAAATGTAAAGAATGTAACATTTACACAAGATGTTCGTGACTTTACTTCATATACTTTTAAACCTCAGTTAAAGACAGTCGGACCAAAATATGGTAAAATGTTAGGAGGTATTAAAGCAGCACTCGAAAACCTCGAAGGAAATGCAGCAATGGATGAGTTAAATGCTACAGATGCCCTGAAGCTTGATATCAATGGACAGGAAGTGACACTGTTCCGTGAGGATCTGCTGATCGAATCCGCTCAGATGCCTGGATATGTATCTGAGAATGACAATGGAATCACAGTTGTTATGGATACAAACCTTTCCGAAGAACTTCTGGAAGAAGGATTTGTACGTGAGATCATCAGTAAAGTACAGACGATGCGTAAGGAAGCCGGATTCGAAGTCATGGATAAGATCGCGGTAACTTACGAAGGAACAGAGAAAGCAGAGAAAGTATTTGCAGACAATGCAGAGACTGTAGCTGACGAGACACTGGCACTGGAAGTTACAAAGGCCGCTCCGGCAGGATATACCAAAGAGTGGAAGATCAATGGTGAGGCCGTAACGATCGGTGTAGAAAAAAGATAATCAAAGCCCAAAGTTTTATCAGAAGGGAAGTAGAAAATGTATAATCCAAGATTTGAAAAAGACGTATTTAAAAGAGACGTACGGAACAATGTAAAGACATTGTTCCGTAAGGAAGTAGAAGAAGCAACTCCACAGCAGTTGTTCCAGGCAGTTTCTTATGCTGTAAAGGAAGCCATCATCGATGACTGGCTTGCAACACAGAAGCAGTATGAGAAAGACGATCCGAAGACCGTATATTACATGTCCATGGAATTCCTGCTCGGAAGAGCTCTCGGAAACAACCTGATCAACATGACAGCATATAAAGAAGTAAAAGAAGCTCTGGAAGAGATGGGAATCGACCTGAACGTGATCGAGGACCAGGAGCCGGATCCGGCACTTGGTAATGGTGGACTCGGACGTCTGGCAGCTTGCTTCCTGGATTCTCTTGCAACACTGGGATATGCATCTTATGGATGCGGTATCCGTTACCGTTATGGTATGTTCAAGCAGAAGATCAGAGACGGCTATCAGGTAGAAGCACCGGATAACTGGTTAAAAGACGGTAACCCATTCGAGCTCCGCAGACCGGAATATGCGAAAGAAGTACGTTTTGGAGGAAATATCCGTGTAGAATACGATGAGAGCGATAAGACTCATTTCGTTCAGGAGAACTATGAGTCCGTAATGGCTATCCCTTACGATTATCCGATCGTAGGATATGGCAACCACATCGTGAACACACTCCGTATCTGGGATGCAGAAGCGATCGTAAACTTCCAGTTAGATTCATTTGACCGTGGAGATTATCACAAAGCCGTTGAGCAGGAGAACCTTGCGAAGAACATCGTAGAAGTTCTTTATCCAAATGATAACCACTACGCAGGAAAAGAACTGAGACTGAAACAGCAGTATTTCTTCGTATCAGCAAGTATCCAGGCTGCAATTGCGAAGTTTAAAAAGAAACATAACGATATCAGCAAACTTCCTGAGAAGGTAACATTCCAGATGAATGATACACACCCGACAGTAGCAGTAGCAGAGCTTATGCGTATCCTTCTTGACGAGGAAGATCTCGGATGGAACGAAGCATGGGATATCACAACAAAATGCTGTGCATACACGAACCATACAATTATGGCAGAAGCACTTGAGAAATGGCCGATCGACCTGTTCTCCAAACTGCTTCCACGTATTTACCAGATCATCCAGGAGATTGACCGCCGTTTCATCGAGCAGGTAAGAGCACAGTATCCTGGTAATGAAGAAAAGGTTAAGAAGATGGCAATCCTGATGGACGGCCAGGTGAAGATGGCACACCTTGCAATCGTTGCAGGTTATTCTGTCAACGGTGTTGCAAAGCTGCATACAGAGATCCTGAAGAATCAGGAACTGAAAGACTTCTATCAGATGATGCCGGAGAAGTTCAACAACAAGACAAATGGTATCACACAGAGACGTTTCCTTATGCATGCGAACCCGCTGCTTGCCGACTGGGTAACAGAGAAGCTCGGCACAAAAGAGTGGATTACAGACTTATCCAAGATGAGCGGACTGAAGAAATGGCTGGATGACGAAGAAGCTCTGAAAGAGTTCATGACGATCAAGTTCAAGAACAAAGAGCGTCTGGCAGCTTACATCAAGGAGCACAACGGTGTAGAAGTAGATCCAAGATCGATCTTCGACGTACAGGTAAAACGTCTGCACGAGTACAAACGTCAGTTACTGAACATCCTGCACGTAATGTATCTGTATAACCAGATCAAAGAGCATCCGGAGATGTCTTTCTATCCTAAGACATACGTCTTCGGAGCAAAGGCTTCCGCAGGATATATCCGTGCAAAAGAGATCATCAAACTGATCAACTCTGTTGCGGATGTAATCAACAATGACCGCAGCATCAACGGCAAACTGAAAGTTGTCTTCATCGAAGATTACCGCGTATCCAACGCAGAGCTTATCTTCGCAGCAGCAGATATCAGTGAGCAGATTTCTACAGCTTCCAAGGAAGCTTCCGGAACAGGTAACATGAAGTTCATGATGAACGGTGCACCGACACTCGGAACAATGGACGGAGCGAACGTAGAGATCGTAGACGAAGTTGGAATCGACAATGCATTTATCTTCGGACTGAGTGCAGACGAAGTTATCAACTACGAGCAGAACGGTGGATATAATCCATATGACATTTACAACAATGATCCGGACATCCACAGAGTGGTAGACCAGCTGGTAGACGGAACATATTCTAACGGCGATACAGAGATGTATCGTGACCTTTACAACAGCCTTCTGAATAATCAGGGGGGTTCAAGAGCAGATATGTACTTTATCTTAAAGGACTTCCGTTCTTATGCAGATGCTCAGGCCCGTGCAATGGAAGCTTACAAAGATACAGAAAAATGGGCTAAGATGGCTCTTAAGAACACTGCTTGTTGTGGTAAATTCTCTGCCGACAGAACAATCCAGGAATATGTAGATGATATCTGGCATCTGGATCATGTTGTGATCGATGAGGATGAATTAGAATATTAAGAGAAGTTGTCAGTGGCAAGTTCTTTTGTATATGAATAATAAGAGAAGCTCTCTCATACATTGAGGTATGGGAGGGCTTTTTTTATGTGGAACAGAAGGTATTATTATAGAGAAAAAATAAAAAAGGCAGCCTGCTGGGCGCTTATCATAATATTATTGCCGTATATTGTAACCGTATTTGTAAATGGTCCAAAGATTGTAACTGCATCGAAAGCGGATGAGACAACAATAGATGTAAAGGGCGGTGGGAAGATGCCGGTGGAAAAATATTGCATTGGGATATTGGCGAGGGACATGCCGGCAGAATATGAAGAAGAAGCATTGAAGGCCCAGGCAGTTCTGGTGCGGACAGAAGTCTACCGGGCAATCCGGGATGCTGGGGAAGGGCAGAAGCTTGAGGAAGAATTCTGGACCGAGAAACAGATGAAGTCGGCGTGGGGGATGCGATATGCAGAAAATTACCGCAAGTTAAAAAATGCGCTGGAATCCACGGCAGGACAAGTGCTATTCTATGAAGACGGTTTGGCGATGACACCATTTTTTAATCTGAGTAATGGATATACCAGGGATGCGAAAGAGGTTCTTGGAAAGGAGGAGTATCCTTATCTGAAGATTGTGGAATGCCCGGAGGATGTGAATGCAGAAGATGAGATACAGACGGTGGTATTGGGAGAAAAAGATATAGGGACGATGGATGTGGAGGTAGTGGAAACAGATTCTGTAGGATATGTATTAAAGATCCGTGTGGGAGATAATACCATCAGCGGGGAAGAATTCCGAAATAAATATAACCTGGCATCCAGCTGTTTTACCCTGCAGCGTTATAACGGCAAATTGCGGGTGACAACAAGAGGAGCCGGACATGGGATCGGAATGAGCCAGTATACGGCAAATGAGATGGCGAAGAAGAAAAAAAGCTATAAAAATATTTTAAAATATTTTTTTAAAGGAACGAATATAAAAGAAGTGACAGAAATCGTAAAAGGTGTATAACTATATCACAATCTGGCAAAAATATGGTCAGAGGTGGTGATGAAATGAATAAAAATCAGAAACCGTCAATGTCAAAACGGCGTGCTACCGTAGCAGCAGTATTATGTTTTGTGGCAGCGATTGCAATAGCAGGAACATATACATTTAATGATTACAGAAAAACGCAGAAAAATGAATTGGCGAAGGCGGAAGAAAAGGCGAAACAAGACAGCGAAGCGGCAAAAGAAACCGGAACATCCAAGATTAAAAACGAAGATATGACAAGTGATACGGATGAAAGTGACAGTAACGGAACCGGGAAAGACGGAACAACAACGGGCTCTGGGACAACAGATTCCGGGACAACAGATTCCGGGACAACCGGAACTTCAGGATCAGAAGGAACTGGAACATCCGGATCATCAGGTCAGACCGGAACCCAGGCAACGGCAGGAAAAAGTCACAATATCAACTTTACGGAAGACAGTTACATTCTGTGGCCGGTGAACGGAGCTGTGATCATGAGCTACAGCATGGATAAGACAGTATATTTCCAGACGCTGGATCAGTACAAGTATAATCCGGCTGTGATCATCGAAGGCGCAGAAGGCGACCAGGTACTCTGCGGTGCGCCCGGAATCGTCAAGTCAATCGATGTTAGTGCACAGACCGGAACAACGGTTAACGTAGATATCGGAAATGGATATGAGCTGTTATATGGACAGTTGAAAGAAGTCCCGGTGAAAGTTGGGGATTATGTGGAAGCAAAGAGTGTGCTTGGTTATGTGAGTCAGCCGACAAAGTATTACAGCAAAGAAGGCTGTAATGTGTATTTTGAGATGCGAAAAGACGGACAGCCGGTGAATCCGGTGGAGTATACGGCGGATCAGGATTAACAGAAAGGGACCGGAGATTCTTAAGAAATTTTCCGGTCTTTTTTAGCGTTCTGCCGATATCAAAGTATGCGGAAAAATCTATGAACAGGTGATAAAATTGACTTTCCGTGGGATAATGGATAAAATAAAGTGGATTATTACAGGAAAAATCGGACCGATTGTGGATAAGTGGGGACAACTACATGAATTATACATACATCGTAAAGTGTGCGGACAGCACGTTATACACAGGGTGGACAAATGATCTGGATAAGCGGATAAAAGCACATAACAGTGGAAAAGGTGCCAAATACACGAAGACCAGAAGACCGGTGAAGCTTGTGTATTATGAAGAACATGAGACAAAAAATGAGGCAATGAGCCGGGAATATGCGATCAAGCATTTGACCAGGAAAGAAAAAGAGATATTGATCACAGGTAATGGAAACTTATGTGAAAAAGAGTGTGGATAAGGAGCGGACATGTATCAAAAGAAAGTAGAAGTTAAGAAAACGCTGAAAAAACGTTTCGTAAATGAATATAGTAATATTTGGAATTGCACGTAAGACGAAGAAATCGGTATTCTGCTATTCCATTCCGCTTCTTGCGGGTCTGGCAATCTTGACTGCCCGGAGGATTCAGTATTAAGGAAATTACAAATGTGATGACAAATTCCTTACATTCTTGTGGAAATATTATTCTTCTGATCTCAGGCGGCGGAATGCTGAGATTCATTCTTCAGAATTCAGGAATCGGAGAATTATTCGGAAATTTTGTAGGAGGCTTACCGCTTCCGATGGTACTTGTGGCATTCCTGGTAGCAGCGGTTGTCAGAGTATCGGTAGGATCTGCGACGGTATCTATGACGATGGCAGCACCATACCATATGCTGAAATTCATGCCTACAGGCGGAATCAATACAGAGAATCTGAAGGAATATCTGGCATGTGATAAGATCCTCTGCTGCGGCGGAAGCTGGATGGTAAAGGGAGATATGATTAAAGCCGGTGAATTTGAGAAGATTAAGAAACTTACACAGGAAGCAAAAGAACTGGCAGAATAAATGGAAAAAGAGCTCGCATCAAGTCGGGAGAGATATTATTTAATATCCCGTGTGTGATGCGGGCTCTTTTTTATCGCCATGTGTTCGAAAGAAGCTGCTAAAGTATGCAAGAGATGTTGCCGGCAGCAAGTTCTCTGTATACCGGAAATATAAGGATAAATGGATATTACTTAAAGTACAAATGCATACATCACTACGAAGTGGCAGGCACTTCCGGCCATTACAAAGAGATGAAAGATCTCATGGCTTCCGAAATATTTGTGCTTACTGTTAAAGATTGGAAGCTTCAAAGCATAGATCACGCCGCCAACGGTGTAGATGATACCACCGGCCAGCAGCCATCCGAAAGCTGCCGGGCTTAAGGAATTCAGTAACTGTGTAAATGCCAGGACACAGGTCCAGCCCATGCCGATATAGAGCACGGAAGAAACCCATTTCGGACAGAATACCCAGAATGCTTTGATCAGGATTCCGGCAATGGCAAATGCCCATACGATTGCAAGAAGGATAAGTCCGATTCTGCCGCCAAGTACCAGCAGACAGATCGGAGTGTAACTTCCGGCAATGAGTACGCTGATCATCATGTGGTCGATTTTTTTAAGGATTGTATTTACTTTTCTGGATTTATCAAATGTATGGTAAGTTGTGCTTGCTGCGTACAATAAGATCAGGCTGACCGCGTATATCGCAATTGCGATAATATAGATTCTGCTTGGTTCACGCGCTGCTTTTAAAAGTAATGGAATTGCTGCAAATATTGCCATCAGCATTCCAATGAAATGTGTGATTGCGCTTCCCGGATCTTTGATGTGTTCTGTTAACTGCTCTGCCATAATCATGCACCTCCTGAATGTCGAAAATGTGACATGTAGTTTTTAATACTACGTTTGCTATATGTGTATATTATACCCGAAACTGAAAAAAATCAAGTAGAAAAACAAAAATATTTTTAAAATCAAAGTATTATATAAACTGGCCTGTGCGAAAATAGAACAACTGGCTGTATGGACACATCCACTTTCGTGATAATATATTATGCGGTATTAAATTATGGCAGATGAGAGATTCATCTGTTATACACACGATGGAAGTGTGCAGAAAGGGAGAGTACAATGAGTACAAATATAACAGCAGGCAGGACAATGAATGATAATAGAGTAAAGAACCTTGTGATCACGGCATTCTTTACCGCAATTACATTTCTTGGAATTCAGTCGTTTAGGATTCCACTTCCGGCAGCAGTCGGAACACCATTTCTCCATTTTGGACATATATTTGTCGTAATGGGACTGTTACTTCAGGGTGGCAAGAGAGGAGCTGTATCAGGGACACTTGGACTTACAATCTTTGATATGCTGAATGGTTACATGCAGGATGCGCCGAAGACATTTGTGGAGACAGCAGTAAAATGTCTGATCGTCGGAGCACTTTTCATGATGCTTAAGAAGAAAGCAGACGGAGACAAGAAGAAAGAATACGGAGCAGCAGTTGTCTGCGCATTTATCTATGGATGTATCAACGTAATCATGGAATTTACTATGAGCACGATCGCAATGATGATGGTAGGAAGTGGATTTGCAGCAGCTGCAGTGGCAGCATTCACATCACTTCCGGCGACTGTGATCAATGCAGTATTTATGGTGATCGCAATTGCGATTCTGTATCAGCCGGTGAAAAAGATCTATGTGCGCATGGCATAGGCAGTTTTTTTGAATACATGGCAATATAAAAAGGGCGGATATACCTTAAGTGGTGTATCCGCCCTTTTAAGATCAGAATCAATTATTTATTATCCAAAATATCTCTTAAGAAGTCCTTCGAATGCTCTTCCGTGACGTGCCTCGTCTTTAGCCATCTCATGAACTGTGTCATGGATTGCATCCAGGTTAGCAGCTTTTGCACGTTTTGCAAGGTCGAACTTACCAGCTGTAGCGCCGTTCTCAGCGTCTACACGCATCTCAAGGTTCTTCTTTGTGCTGTCTGTAACAACTTCGCCAAGAAGTTCTGCGAATTTAGCAGCGTGCTCAGCTTCTTCCCATGCAGCTTTTTCATAGTATAATCCAACTTCAGGATATCCTTCTCTGTGAGCAACTCTTGCCATTGCAAGATACATTCCAACTTCTGAACATTCTCCCTCGAAGTTCGCTCTTAAATCAGCTAAGATGTCTTCGCTTACACCTTTTGCCACACCTACAACGTGCTCAGCAGCCCATTCTCTTTCACCTGTCTGCTCTTTGAACTTGTCAGCACCTACGCCACATACTGGACATTTCTCCGGTGCAGCTTCTCCTTCATAAACATATCCGCATACTGTACATACAAATTTTTTCATAGTGTTGTTCTCCTTTTCTTTTATAATAATTTTTTTGTTATTGATTGATAAGAGAGTAGTTATAATCTCTTAAGTTGCACTAAATTAATATTAGTAATTGTTACTGATATTAATTTAGCATAATCTTATGTGTTTGTCAATTAGTTTTTGATAAATTTTATTATTTATTCTCGCTTAATTTTTTTGCACATTCGGCACAGAGACCGTGGAAAAGTGTAGTGTGTGATTCGATGATTCCATCGAAACATTTATTCGCATCTTCATTAATCTTCTGGATATAGGAATCATCCATTTCCAGATCGAATATATTTCCGCAATTGGTGCATACTACATGATAATGAGGTTCGCAGCGTCCATCAAAACGATCGCCGCCATCCGGTGTCGGAATCCGAAGCGCTTCTCCGATATCTGCAAGCAGGTTCAGGTTGCGGTATACGGTTCCGAGGCTGATATTAGGAAATTCTTCTTTAATATGAAGATATACGGTATCAGCAGTCGGATGAGAAGTCGTGTGCATTAGGTAATCTTTTATAGAGGCCCTTTGCTTACTATATTTTAAACCGGCCATAAATCCTCCCTTCGATAATGATAATAATTACTATGATTGATATGCCTTTAGTATAATTCGGATGATATATTTTGTCAATATAAAAGAATAAATGTAACAAAATGTAACAAATAATAAATATAAATCGAATGTTAAATGTATTATAACCAAAGAAAGCCTTGACAAAACGTGTTACGATGTTATAATAACAAACGTAACATATGTAACAATTCTGTAACAATTACAAAAGATGAGAAAACATAAAGGAGGGAGTTTATGGATTCTATTCTTAAAAAAGGATTGTTCCTGGTTACTGTGACAGGAGCCATAACGGCGTTTCCGATTATGGCGCAGGCTGCAGATATAGATGATACGCAGGATATGCCGACAGCAGGAATTGAGCAGGTACTTGGAGAATGTTACACGTCAGAGAAGACAATTTCGGTAAAGGATTACCTTGTACCGACACAAAAGGGAGAGTATTTAGATATGGCATTCGCCAATGTACAGTCATTTCTTTATATAAGAAGTGAGCCGACGACAGAAAGCGAATGGGTCGGAAAATTATATCCGGATTACGCAGCAAAAATCATAGGCCCGGTGGGAGAATGGACGAAAGTGCAGTCGGGCAATGTCACCGGATATGTATATTCCGAGTATATAACAGTAGGAAATGAAGCCCAGAAGAAGGCAGAAGAACTTGTGCAGAAGAAGGATACGGAAAATGCTAAGGAAGCATTTACGTATGCAGAATCAAAAGAAGAAGAGGCCGCAAGACTTCAAAAAGAGGCAGAACAAAAGGCCGAGGAGGAGAAAAAGGCAGCAGAAGAAGCGGCCAAACAACAGGAAGAACAACAGACGCAGGCGGCACAGACCGGACAGGCTATTGTAGATTATGCGTGCCAGTTTATCGGTAATCCGTATGTATGGGGAGGTACAAGCCTGACAAACGGAGCGGATTGTTCGGGATTTGTACAGTCGGTATTTGCACACTTTGGAATTTCCCTTCCGCGTACGACGTGGGATATGGAGAATGTAGGAACTGCGGTAAGTTACGATCAGGCTGTTGCGGGAGACATTATTCTATATAACGGACATGTTGGAATTTATATGGGAAATGGGCAGATCGTAAATGCAATTAACAGTGCAAAAGGGATAGGAATTTTGCCGGCAACATATACAAATATTGTTACGGTGAGACGACTGGTATAACAGAAACGGACGGGAGATTTTAAAATATTTTTGTGAATCTTTCGTCCCTTTTTTGTTATCCACACTATCCACATAAATTTAGAGTTATCCACAATGTACAAAATCCACAAAAATCGACACTTTTCATCGAACGTAAAAAATCTAAAAAAATATGGTGGAAAAAGTTATCCACACAAAAAAACAGGAAAAATGTAGAAAAATGGGGATTTCCACAAAGTTATCCACGTTATCCACACCCAAAGTGGGAAAAACGGGGGATTACTCGAGGATAGAAAAAGAACGAACGTTTTGTAGACTTGTTATAAAAATGACGTTTTGTCGAAAAAAAAAGGAATTCGTATTGACTTTTAAGTAGTCAAATATTAAGAATAAATTTGCAGAAAATGTTTACACAATGGTAAAAAGCTACTATAATGGAAACACTGAAATAAAAAGGAGGCGATAAGATGGCACAGATTACAAAAGACATGACATTTGGTGAGCTGCTTTCCAAATACTATTCTACATGTCCAAAGCTTGTTGACGATCTGATGGAAGCAGGAATGGGTTGCATCGGATGCCCACATTCTCAGATGGAATCTATCGAAGAAGGCGCTATGGGACATGGAATCGATCCAGACCTTTTAGTTGCAAAGTTAAATGCAACACTGGAAGCAAGCCAGGCATAATATAAAATGAGTATAAAAAAGCTCTACGGGGAATTATCCCGTAGAGCCTTTTTAATATACCAGAGTATGCAGATTAAATATTCGCAAGCTGCTGAACCGCATTCCCGGAAAGGAATGTCTCACAGTGCTCTTCTAAAAATGCAAATGTTGCACCGGATGCACTTTCTAATGCACCGTATTCGGATAACATATTACAGATACGGTTAAAATCTGCGGTGGAATGGTCTGACTGTGCAAGTGCCAGCAGATACATCTCTTCCTGATCATCTTTGTATAATGTATTGGAACCGTGGTACATCGGAGCCAGCAGATGAGCGGCCTTCAGTACATTCTCCATTACAGGGAAAGAAAAGAGCCGGATATTGTTACCGGAATCCTTCTTATCTGTATTATCATCTGAAGTCTCAGAAGCTGCTTTTGCAGTCTGTGCTGCCTGTGCTTCAAAAGATTCCTGAACCTTTCCGAGCAGATCAAGTAAACCTTCTGCTCCTTCCAGCTTGCCCGGAGTATTCTTCTTCTTGGCGTCAGCTATGGAAGAAGGTGCAAATTTTGAAAATCTAGTATCGAGTTCTTCTGGATCCTCGACTTTCGTAATTATCAGCACGATCGAATCTGCAGAAGGGATAGCCTCGATCATAAGAGGAATATCTTCTGCTTCAAAACCAAATTCGAAGGCTGCCTGTTGCATCATATCGCGGAAAAGTGATTTGGCTTTCTCGGTTCCGTATGCCAGTTCACTGAGCTGTAACTGACGGTCAGCAAGATCGGCACGTGTCAGAGTACAACGGATCTGGTTGTCACTGATTTTTTCAATCTTCATAATCATCACTTCTTTCTAAAATAGTATATCATATAAAATGTTGGATGTTCAATAAATTTAATATAAACAAAGTGGAATATAAAAATAAAAAAGACTTGATTCTTCAAAATGAATCGGATATAATGGCCCTACTGGAAGATAGTTTTCCCTGATAACTGTGTTATTAGAACATCAGGAAAAGAATTTCCTGAATTTTATTTCAATTCCACATTCCGAGTGGAATGAATCTATCAATGACAAATCAGATTAATTACAGCCGTTTCAGGCAGATATTTCACGTTAACAATTTATTTTTACAATTACATAATTGCCGGAACTGTTTTCCAGTTATATTTATCAGTTGCTGCATAGAAGGACAGTATTGTATCACAAGCATCTCCCTGACCGTAAAATATGCGTGACAACCACGGTTATCATCCGGTAAAGAGGAGGAAGCAGTATGGGGGAGAAAGAAGAGATGAAAGAGATGTTTCAGGAACTGACTGGTTTTGAAAAGAAAAATATAAGCCTCAGGATCAATGGGGTACCGGCCAGTCCTATGCAGATCGTACAGGCGCATACAATGTGTGAACACCAGTCCTATATGAGGGATTATGTGCTGAATGACAAAGGCGATGTGAAAGAAGTGTGGTTCCAGAATATAACAATTTAATGGAAGAAAATATGTAAATACCCCGCAGATCAGAACGAAAGTTTTGATGAAAATGTCGAAATATAATGACGTGTATCTAACGTTTTGCTATAATGTCTTCTGTAGGAGGTGCAGCATGGAAGACAGAGGAAGAAATAGCCGCACATATAATAACAGAAAAAAAACAAGTGCAAGACCATCCGGAAGACCGGCTTCGCAGAGAAGAAACAGAAGGCCATCCGGACAGACGCCTGGAAGAAGACCGACAGGTAGGAGAAGTTCTGCGGACAGAGCGCGCATGAGAAGAAGACGACAGAGAAACCGCATGATCCAGCTTGTCCTGTTAATAATATTAGTAATTGCAGCAATAGCAGGGATTGTTATATGGAAACGATACAGCCCGTCAAAAGAGCAATATGATATGAAGAAATATTATGGAATTGAAAAAGACGGACAGCTTGGAATCACTGTAGATAACAAGGTCGTAGAGGCCAAGGGTAAATTGTCGGACGGAAAGGCTTATGTTGCGTATGATGTCGTAAGAGATTACATTAACAGCCGTTTTTACTGGGATTCGAATGAGAATGTACTGTTGTATATGCTTCCGAAGGATATGATATCGGTAGATGTGGGCAGTAAGGATTATTCGGTATCCAGAGAGAAAAAGAGCGAAGATTACGTCATTTTAAAAACAGAAGGAAACACAGCATATATCGCGTTGGATTTTGTCCAGCAGTACACCAATATTGATTATGAAGTGTCAAGTAATCCGGATCATGTAATGATCAGAACCAAATGGGGCAAAACGGATGTGGCAACTGTAAAGAAGAATACACAGGTGCGTTATCAGGGTGGAGTAAAGAGCCCTGTACTGGCAGAACTCAAGAAAAAAGATGAAGTAACAATCATCGAAAGTGAAGAAAACTGGAAGAAGATCCGCACAAAAGAAGGTGTGATCGGATATGTTAAGAACAATGCTCTGAAGAATGAAGAGAAGAAGAACATTACAAGAAAATTCGATGAGCAGAACTATTCAAGCATTTCAAAGGATTACACCATTAATATGGCATGGCATAATGTAACAAATCAGGATGCTAATAAGGGAGTGGCACAGAAGATCGCACAGACCAAAGGTCTTACGACACTGGCACCGACATGGGTGCATGTGGCAGATACCAGCGGCAATATTACATCTATTGCATCATCTGATTATGTAAGTTATGCACATCAGCAGAATATCGAAGTGTGGATGACCGTCAGAGACTTTGACGGAGGAATCAGTTCAGAACAGGAATCTTACGAATTGCTTAGTTATACATCAAGACGTGAAACGCTGATCACACAGCTGATCGCTGAAGCGCTGCGTGTTGGGGTAGACGGTATTAATGTAGATTTCGAGAAGATATCTGATAAATGCGGAGAACATTATATAGAATTCATTCGTGAATTATCGATGAAGTGCAGACAGAATGGTCTGGTATTATCGGTGGACAATTATGTTCCGAAGAGTTTTAATACGCAGTATGACCGTAAGGAGCAGGGAATTGTAGCAGATTATGTAGTGATCATGGGCTATGATGAATATTATGCGGGTTCCCCTGAGGCAGGACCGGTATCCTCATATAATTATGTAAAAGAAGGTATTGAGGAGACATTAAAAGAAGTTCCGGCTAAAAAAGTTATCAGTGGAATTCCGTTCTTTACACGTCTGTGGAAAGAAACACCGAAGACAGAAGAAGAGCTGGCAAGTGAAAAGGGAACAGATGCGGCAGAGTATTCTGTCAATGTAGAAAGTGTGGCATATGGTATGGATAATGCCCAGGCGCAGATTAAGCAGGCTGGGGTTGAGACGACATGGGACAAGAAGGCCGGACAGAATTATGCAACATGGGAAGCAGACGGAGCAAAATACGAGATCTGGCTGGAAGATGCCAAATCCATCGAACCAAAACTTAAGCTCATGCAGAAGTATAAGCTTGCAGGTACCGCTGAGTGGTCTTTGGGACAGGAAAGCACGGATATCTGGAATCTGATTCAAAAATATGTAAATTAATCAAAACTAAATAACAGATAAAATACCTCTTGCAGTCATATAGTAGAATATATGAATTGCAGGAGGTATTTTTATTTGCGAAAAAAAATAGAACTGGCAGTACTGTTACTTTTTCTGGCGGTACTTGTGCTGCTCAGTAAGAATCTGCAAAAACTTGTATCCAGCGGAAATGTAACAGCAAAAAATAAGATAATCGTTCTTGACAGCGGGCACGGCGGGGATGATCCGGGAAAGATCGGTGTGAATCAGGCAAAAGAAAAGGATGTCAATCTTGAGATCGCCAGAAAAATTAAAAAGAGACTGGAGAAAAAAGGTTGGGAAGTTGTAATGACAAGAGAAAAAGATGAGATGCTCGGCGATCCACAGGCCGGAAATAAAAAGATCCATGATATGAAAGCGAGAGTAGAGATCATCAATAAAACAATGCCGCAGGCAGCGGTAAGTATACACCAGAACAGTTATCAGGATGAACAGATACGGGGTGCACAGGTCTTTTATTATTCTCATTCGGAAGAAGGAAAGAGAATGGCGGAGCAGATGCAAAAAGCCCTTCTTACAGTGGATGAGACGAATACAAGACAGGCAAAAGCAAATGATACATACTATCTGCTCAAACGTACGGAAGTACCGACGATTATCGTTGAGTGTGGCTTCTTAAGTAATCCGGAAGAGGCCGCGAAGCTGACCGATACGAAGTATCAGCAGAAGATGGCAGATGCAATTACGAAAGGAATCATTGCTTGTGTGGAAAACTAGAGTGTAGTATAATGAAAATCATGAAAACAATAATAGAGAAAATAGATAAAAATCAAAAAAATACAGATATTATAAGAGAAGCAGGACGGATCTTAAAAGAAGGAGGTCTGGTTGCATTTCCCACAGAGACTGTATATGGTCTGGGAGCCGATGCATTGAATGAAGATGCGGCAAAGAAGATATATGCCGCAAAAGGAAGACCGTCCGATAACCCTTTGATCATCCATATCACGAATATGAAAGCACTGGATAAAATTGTCTCAGAGGTTCCGGAGAAAGCTGTTAAAGTTGCAGAAAAATACTGGCCGGGACCGCTTACAATGATCTTTAATAAGAGTGATATTGTGCCGTATGGAACGACGGGAGGTCTTGATACGGTTGCTGTCAGAATGCCGGTAGACGAGATCGCAAGAGAAGTAATAGATGCGGGTGGCGGTTATATCGCCGCACCAAGTGCCAATACATCGGGAAGACCAAGCCCGACGACTGCACAGCATGTGGCAGAGGATCTGACAGGCAGAGTGGATATGATCGTAGACGGTGGTGCTGTGGAGATTGGCGTGGAATCAACGATACTGGATGTGACAGTAGAGCCGCCGATGATCTTAAGACCAGGAGCGATCACAAAAGAAATGTTCGAAGAAGTAATCGGGGAGGTTACAGTTGACCGGACACTGATCAGACCGGACAGCAAACAGGTGCCGAAAGCACCGGGAATGAAGTACCGTCATTATGCACCAAAAGCAGATCTGACGATCATAGAAGGACCGCTTGAAAAAGTAGTAAAAGAGATTAATAAGCGCGCAAAGGAAAAATCCGAAGCAGGCTATAAGGTAGGAGTGATTGGAACAGAAGAAACCGTAGCTGATTACAAATCCGGTGATGTAAAATGTATCGGAACAAGAGCCGATGAGTCTACGATTGCTGCGAATCTGTTCCGGATATTAAGAGAGTTTGATGACGACCAGGTAGATTATATCTACAGTGAGTCGTTTGATACTGCGGGAATCGGAAGTGCGATCATGAATCGTCTTCTGAAGGCTGCAGGACATCATATAGAAAAATTGGTATGATACATTGCACAACAAGGAGGAGAACAATGTCGAAAGTACAGGTTATGGATCATCCGCTGATTCAGCACAAAATCAACTACATCCGCAATGAGGAAGTAGGATCAAAAGAATTCAGAGAAATCGTTGGGGAGATCGCATCATTGATGTTAAGATAAAAACACCAATCTGCGAGATGACAGGTAAGCAGTTAAGTGGTAAGAAACTGGCTGTAGTTCCGATCTTAAGAGCAGGCCTTGGAATGGTAGATGGAATGTTAAATATGATCCCATCTGCAAAGATTGGACATATCGGTCTTTACAGAGATCCGCAGACATACGAACCGGTGGAATATTACTGCAAACTGCCATCTGACTGCGATGAAAGAGAAGTATTTGTCGTAGATCCAATGCTGGCAACCGGTGGATCATGTATAGCAGCACTTCAGATGCTGAAAGATAAAGGTGTAAAGCATCTGCGCTTTATGTGTATCATTGCAGCACCGGAAGGTGTAAAACGTCTGCAGGAAGCACATCCGGATGTAGATGTATATATCGGTGCACTG
>ERZ1026903.435-NODE-435-length-19800-cov-37.335528_pt1 | contig 19800 bp, 10 predicted proteins | sample MGYA00380180_ERZ1026903 | MGnify/ENA primary metagenome ERZ1026903 (study PRJEB33269, sample SAMEA4719816) | human gut metagenome | biome: human-associated habitat; feature: organic feature; material: feces | place: Cameroon | collected 2013-10 ... | reverse complement strand
CGCATTAACCAGCGGCTGTTCTCCGGCACGGAGCGGAATCAGTCTGCTGCCGAGATGCAGCCCGGCAAGCGAACCTACAAGCAAGCCTTTCGGAGTAGAGAGCAAGGCATAGACATCGCCCCCGAAGCCTGTCTTACCGCCCTTCATATCGAGCACACGGAGTTCCTTCAACTGCTTGCGCTTCGTCTCATCGGCAAAAGCCTTCATAGCAGGTGTTTCAGCATACTGATAATCTTCAGTATCAAACTTCAGGATACCGTTGCCTGTAGCCAGATAGAGCATGCTACCCTCAAAGCCGAGCGCATTGACACGCGTATTGCTGAAAGTATGTTCCTGAAAATGGCGGTAGCCATGATAACCATCATAGCTGTAAAGGCCGTTGTCGGTTCCGAGCCATATCATTCCATCACTGTCTTGGGTAATGGCACAAACTGCCTGAGCACCTTCCAATGAGGTGTTAACGAAACGCTGCGCATGGATGGCAAGCGAAATAAAGAGCATAGCAATTGCCATGCTGATGCGGTATATAGGTTTTATTGACTTTTTCATGTGTGCAAATTTACACAATATTCATGATAACGCCAAAAAATATCGGAGGAAAATCATAAAAAAAAAGAATCCCCTGGGAAAAATAGCCGCTGCTATTCCTAGAGGATCCGATATAAACTATATACTTTATAACCAACCGAAATCGGTCTTTGTCATCTTATATTGCCTGGAGCGTAATCGACTTTTCGATATTGCGCTTGCTGTCTTTTACCTTCAGGATGATGTCGCCCTTCTGCTTGCTGCTCTGTACGATGACTGCGAGTTTGCCGGAGAAGAGTTTCATCTGTGGCTGGGTGAACGGTTCGAGCGATGTGGCATCGCCGTTGCAGGCTGCCTTGAAAGTGCCGGCACCACTCACCTCGAAGGTCAGTTCGTCATCGGCAAGCGGACATTCATTGCCGTCCTTATCCTGCAGACTCACGGTGATGAAGGCAAGGTCGTTGCCATCGGCATTCAGAAGCACATTGTGCTCATCGATACAGCCTTCTACCATGCAGGCAATAGGCTCATGGTCTGGCGTTTCTACGCTGAACTTTATCTGTGCAGGTTCGCCGGCAGTACGCTTCACGTCCTCACCTACCTTATCGCCATACTGGTTGTAGGTAACCACGCGAATCTCACCCGGTTCATACTTCACATTGTTCCAGCGCAGACGGTAGCGATCCAATCGGCTTGACTTGTCCTTGCGAACCCTACCCTGACTCTTACCATTGACGAAGAGTTCGCCTTCCACACCATCGGTATAGCAATATACAGGGGTCACTTCGCCCTCTCTTCCCTTCCAGTTCCAGTGAGGAAGAAGATGGGTGGTATGCTGCTGCTCATTCCAGCGGGCACGATACATATAGTAACGGTCCTTAGGAAGTCCGGCAAGGTCGCAGATGCCGAAATAACTGCTGCGGCTTGGCCAGTAGGTATCGTATGGAGTAGGCTCGCCGAGATAGTCGTAACCGGTCCATACAAACTCGCCGATTACCCAACTGTAGTCATCCTGCATCTTCCAGTCATCATCCGGAAGATTGCTCCATGAACAGTATTCCGTATCATAGCTTGAGCACTGCCCGTCAGGATAGGTAGCCTGATCGCTTACAACAACCGGGAACTTGTATACGCCACGGGAACTGACCGTAGAGGCGGTCTCTGAACCGAGAAGGAAGCCCTGAGGCAACTGCTCAATATTCTTATAATATTTATGTACACGATAGTTGAAGCCCGGCACATCCATGGTCTGTGCAAAACCGCTCTTCAGGGCATCTTCTGCCCTATCCATACCCTGGGTAACAGGACGGGAAGGGTCGTACTGATGACAGAGCTCCTGCAGATGCTTGGCAATCTGTACACCCTCCTGACTCCACTGCTCAGGAATCTCGTTACCGATGCTCCACATCACGATGCTAGGATGGTTGCGGTGGTGCTTTACCAGATTGGTGATATCCTTATCGCTCCACTCCTTGAAGAACTTGGCATAGCCGTTCTTGCACTTAGGATAAATCCACATATCGAAACTCTCTGCCATCACCATCATGCCGAGGGAATCGCAGATTTCCATCTGCAGGGTAGAAGGCATATTGTGGGCTGTACGGATGGCATCGCAACCCATCTGCTTCATCATCTTGATCTGACGGATGAGGGCAGCCTTGTTCTCTGCTGCGCCCAGAGGACCGAGATCGTGGTGCAGACAGACACCCTTCAGTTTGCGGGTAACGCCATTGAGTTGGAAACCATAATCCTTAGTTACCGAAATGGTGCGGATACCGGTCCTGAGGGTCTGGACATCAGCCACCTTCTTTCCTTCATATCGGGTAAGCTTTACCTGATAGAGATAAGGAGATTCCGGCGACCAGAGCTGAGGGTTTGCCACCTTCAGGGTAGTCTTGACGGCAGGAGTTGCACCCGATACGGTCTGCTCGGCAACCTTCTTGCCAGCCTCATCCAACAGGGCGATGACGGTCTTGCCCGACTTACCGGTCTTGCCTTCGAGGAGCGCATTTACTTCTACTTCAGCTTCCTGCTTATCAGCCTTCAACGTGCGCACGAAAGTATCCCAGGTAGAGAAGTTCTCATAGCCATAGAGTTCTACGGAAACCGGACGGTAAAGACCGCCTCCCGGATACCATCGACTGCTCTCCTCTACATTATTAAGATGTACCTCGATGAGATTCTTCTTACCAAACTGGATGAAAGGTGTGATGTCGATGCGGAAGGCATTGTAGCCGTAAGCCCACTTGCCTGCCTCCTTGCCATTGACGGTGACAACAGGCTGACTCATGGCACCATCGAAAACCAGTACGGCACGCTTATAGCCCTTAGGAGCCGTCCAGCTCATCTTATACATGCCCTCACCTATCCAAGGCAGCGCACCCGAACGGCCCGACTTCTCGGTCTTTTCGGTTTCGCCATTCTGCTCGATAGCCACCATCTGCAGATCCCATTTCTTATCAAAAGGTCCCGAAATAGCCCAATCGTGCGGAACAGCTACCTGCTGCCACGACTTACCATCGCGGGAGAAATCCCACGATGGCAGGTTGATAACCTTTCTACTCTGCGCCTGGCACAGTGTGGTGAGTGCCAGGGCGAGAGTCATGAAAGTAATGCTTCTCTTAATCATATCTCTTCGTTAAAATTCTTATTTTGTATACATCGGATTATTTATATGCATCGAATACAGCTGTTGGTTTGCCGCTGTTGTCGAAGGCTCCCTTGGTATATGCAGCCCAACCCAGAGTGGTATAGTTGGCTGGTTTCCAATTGTTGTAAACCTCTGGTTCCCAATAGAAGATACCTTCGCAGGTAGAAATAGCCTTGCAGCCATCCACCATCTTCTTCATCATTGGCGCAGCCTGCTCAGAGCCCCAATCCATACCGATTTCAGAGATGATGACATTGCAGTTGTACTGTTCTGATAAAGTCTTAATATTATTCAGACAATTGGTGGTTAAATCCTGCCAATTATTATCTTCTGGATAAAGAGACATGCCGATGACATCCCATTTTCCACCCTTCTTCTTCAATTCACCAAAGAGCCAGGTATAACGGCCGAGGTTATTACCCTCGTCCACGTGCACGATTACTTTGGCTTGTGGATAAACTTCCTTTACTGCATCATATCCGGCGTTGACATAAGCAGCAAAGTTGGCTGCATTCTCAGAAACACGACCAGTAACAGCCTTGGCATCATCGCCTTCAGCGTCATTCCAGAGCATACCGTCACGGGTTTCATTACCCACCTGTACCCACTCTACGTTGGTTACACCTCTATCCTTCAGGGCTGTCAATACATCCTTGGTATGATCAGCCACAGCCTGTTTCATCTGCGCAGCAGTATAGCCCTGCCATGCAGCAGGAACTTTCTGGTTGCCCGGGTCAGCCCAGGTATCAGAATAGTGGAAGTCAATCATCAGACGGAAGCCGAGCTGCTGAGCACGCCAAGCCTTGGCGATGACATCATCCTTGCCGCACCAGCCACCTTCAGGATTTACCCAGACACGCAGACGGATGGAATTGGTTCCCTCTTCGCGGAGGAGTTTCATGCATTCTGTAGCCTTGCCATTCTGATTATAGAATTTCACACCATCCTTCTCCATCTCTGTGAGCCAGGAAACATCGGCGCCCTTGGCAAAACCGCTCATATCGTATGTCTTCTCCTTTTCGGGAGTGGTATTATCATCATTGCTGCAACTCGTGCCCGTGATAGAGAACAAGAGTGCTGAAGCCAGCAATATGGCTTTTCCTAAAATATGATTCATTGTTATTCTGCTTTTAAGTTATTATTATAATGCAAAGATAATCAAATAAATGATTCGTTTACAATAAAGAAAGTTACTCATGATGAATATTCTGTGCAATCGGTTGCACAGAATATTCATTAAACTATTCATACTTCCATGTCATGGTGTTGAGATCGGCTGTAACTGTCATTTCCTCTCCTGTCACATCATCCTTAAACCATAGATTCCATGAATTTTCTGTAGCGAGGTTAAACAGTTTTCCATCCACAGGCTCGCAACCATACCGAGTCTGCTTGTCATCCTTGTTTTCACCTACATAAATAAAATAGAAATTTTCCCAAGCAGAAGGCTTATATTTGCAAGTATAAACACCATCGCTCACCTTGCTCATCACGGCAAGAAGGGTGTTACCGTCCTTGCTGAACATACAGAGGGTATTGCTTGCCTCTGGCTCTGGAGCACTTTGGTTGCCAGATTCGATAGAGTAAGTCAGTTCGCTGTTCTCGCCCACCTTTACGGTAACGGTATAAGTACCCGCCTTGGCGATGTTCACGCTGCCAGCATTCTCTGAGTCGGTCATCTTGCCATCAGCCAGCGTATAGTTCATGGTCTTGACTACGGCAGCAGCATCGTCTGTAGCTGTAGCCTTGCTGTACTCTGCACCAGTAGCAACAATACTGATTGAGGCATTATCTGCTGTGGTTGTAATCACCTTGGTCCAGGCATAGTTAGGAGCATCATAGGTCATGTCCTCACCATTCAGCTGCATCGCCTTGATGTAGGTTGGCTTGATTTCCTTAGCCTTTGTATCTACCACTGTATAATAAATACCTGTCTGTCCAGGGAACCAGAAGGTCCATGCCGACTCCGTATTATCCATTTCATATACATGGCCATCCTGTCCTACGTTACCCCAAATGGTTCCATCATTCTCCTTACCCCAGAAGTTAAGCCAGAGAGAAGCAGTCATATAGCCTGCGTAGATGCCATCCTCGTTTGGAGAATAGAGATAGGTCAGCACCTTGTCCTTATCCTTATTCCAGATGGTCATCTTGTCCATGTGTATAATATAAGGTGTAACGTTCACCTGGCACACATTGCTGTAAGCAGCATCGAGATTGCTGCCCATCTGACTCTTGATGCGGAAATAGAGAGGCGCACTCTGACCCGGAGTCGTTCCCAGATCCTTGGCAAGGGTGTTGAGATCTGCACCGGTGAAAGCCTTGGAGAGATCGGTTACGGAATACTCCTTGACCTTAGCAAAGCTCTCAGAAGGTGATGCCTGCAGATAGGTTTTCAACACACCGTTGCCCGCAGGCTTGGTCTCGTCGCTCGAAAGCAAGGTAGGATTCTGCCAAGCCATCGAGAGCACGATGTCCTTCGTATTGTCAACAGACAGCACCACATCGCTGGCCGATGCCATCAGACCGGATGCCTTGAAGCCATCCAGATATATCTTGTCGCCACTCTCGTCGCAACTCACCAGAGCGGTGAGTGCGCAGAGAAGCATCATCAGATTTCTAAATATCTTTTTCATTGTTGTTTGCATTATAATTTAACATTCAACACTCAACATTCAACATTGAGTTAATAGTTGTCGTTATGAAGATTTGGATTTGCGGTAAGCTCGGTGTTAGGGATTGGATAGATGTTGTACTTGCTATCCACTGCCTGTCCGTCGTGGACACCACCCTTCCACTGCCAAATGTACTTATTGGTTGTGAACTGACCATAGCGAATCAGGTCGGTACGGCGATAACCTTCATGATAAAGCTCACGGGCACGCTCATCAAGGATGAACTGGAGGAAGGCATCGTCATCAGCAAAATTGCTTGACCAAACATCAGAAGCACCTGCACGCTCACGGAGGAGATTAATCCAATAGATGGCACCCTGCTTACGGGAAGCAATCACGGTTGGGTCTGTAGCATCGCTGCCACCAGCCCAGTTATCCCAATCGTTATGCAGACGAACCACGCACTCGGCATACATCAGATAAACATCTGCCAAGCGGAAGAGAGGAAAGTCGGTTTCTACACCATCATTGGCTGTATTGGATGCCGTAGTACCATCATCCTTCAGGTTGCTCCACTTCTCAGAGAGATAACCGGCGGTTTCTGTAGTCATGTCGGAAATATCCTTGCTCTGACCATTGGTGAAGAACTTGCAACGCTTGTCGCTATTGCCATCAATATCGGTCTGGGTAAATTTATCAACAAACTCAGGACGAAGACGGAATTCACTCCAGCCGCTGGTAGCACCGAAGTCAGCTACATTCTGGTTGGCATTCGACATGCTTAGCTGTCCACAAACCAGATAAGTAGAAGAACCCCAGCTTACAGTATGTTCAGCACTTACCGGCAAAGCAAAGATAATCTCGTTAGTACGCTTGTCATTATCTGCATTAAAGAGCTTGCTGTAATCTGATTCCAAGGAGTATCCCATGCCCATCACCTTCTCGCAAGCCTCCTTGCACTCAGTATACTTAGCCACGCCAGTATAAACCTCGCTGTTCAGATAAAGCTTGGCAAGCAAGGTATAGGCAGCACCCTGAGAAGCCTGACCATAAGGACAGGTGGATGCAGGAAGCATATCGCCTACACAATCCTTCAACTCGCTCTCGATATAATCGAATGTCTGCTGAGGAGTATAACGAGGAGGAATGAAGCTACCCACAGGATCATTCTCTGTCACCATCGGAATATTGCGGAAGAAATCGAGGGCATGGTAATAGAACAGAGCGCGCATAAAACGGACTTCTGCCTTATACTCCTTCAGTTTCTCTGCATCAGCACCAGAGAAACTGGCACTATTGGCATTGCGGAGGAACTCGTTGCAGAGGGCGATGTTGTAGTAGATGCGATAATACATATCTGATACCCAGGCATCGTTGGCATCCCAAGAGAGATATGTAAGACCCGTAGTCTGCTCACCTGTCAGCCAGGTAGAGGCAAATTCATCGGTACCACACTCCTGCATATTGATGAACATACGCATGTAGTCGAAACCACTACCATTGTTCAATACGGAAGACATATCCTTATTATCGCCACCTTTGCCCTGACCGCTGGTCACCATTGAGGCATAAATCTTACCCAGCACTGCCTCGTAATTGGCAAGCGAGGTATAAACATCCTTAGAGGTTGTCTCTGTATGAGGATATTGGTCGAGATCGGAAACACAGCTGGTTGTGCCTGTCAGCACCGCTGTTCCCAACATCATACTATATAATATATTCTTAAGTTTCATTGTTATTTCTACTTTGAACGTTGAACTTTGAGCTTTATGATCTGTAAAGCCTCAATCTATTAACTATTAACTGTTAACTATTAACTAGAACTGAAGTCCGAGGCTTACTGAGTAAGTGCGAGGACGTGGATAGAATGAGTTGTCCATTCCGTTTGGCACCTCAGGATCTGTACCTGAGTAACCAGTGATGGTGAATACATTCTGTACCATCGCAGATACGGTGAGCGAAGCCCACTTGTTGATCTTGCCTACGTTGTAACTCAAACTCAAGTTGTCGAGTTTCAGGAACGAAGCATTCTCTACATAGTAATCTGAGAGATACTGACGGGTCTTGAAACCTGTCTTCAGGAAACTGGTGTTGAGATTGTTGAGCTGTGAGTTGTTGTAGCTTACTGTCTCAAAAGCACCTGTACTCATACCCATGCCGTTGTATACATAGTTGTCGATGTTGGCACGGAAACTCATACCGAGTGTCAGCTGCTTGTATCTCAGGGATGTGCTCAAGCCCATGATATACTTAGGGGCTGGAGAATGATAGCGGTAGAGATCGGCATCATTGATTTCGCCATCGTTGTTGAGATCGGCATAAGCACCCTCGATTGGCTTTCCTGTCTTAGAGTCGTAGAGCTGATGATATACATAGAACATGTATGGTTCATATCCCTCAGAGAGTACCTGGAACTGGTAAGCATCGATAGATGGGCCTACCTTCACGTTGGTCTGGCTTCCACCCTTTGTCAATGAAAGGTTCTTCACCTTCATGTTCTGCCAGGTAAAGTTGTAGCTCAGGTTCCACTCCCAGTCCTTGGTCTGGATAGGGGTTGCATTCAGAGAAACCTCAATACCCTTGCTATCTACATTACCTACGTTGGTAAGGATAGTCTTTGAGAAGTTGGTACCTGCTGCTGTTGGTACTGATGCCAACAGGTCCTTGGTCTTACGGGTATAGAAATCGATGGCACCACCGATACGGCCATCCAGGAATCCGAAATCAAGACCGAAGTTCCAGGAGGTTGTAGTCTCCCACTTCAAATCTGATACGTATGCCTCAGGACGGTAAGTATTGATATACTGTCCGTTGATGAATGCTTCGGCACCTGTCACACTATATGTATAGACCGGCAGATAGTTGTAGTTGCCGATGCCTTCCTGCTGACCGGTAACACCATAGCTGGCACGGAGTTTCAAGTTAGAAAGTACCTTCTGGTTCTTCAACCAAGGCTCTTCTGTCAAAGTCCATCCCAAAGCTACAGATGGGAAAGTACCCCAACGAGTATCCTTAGAGAAGCGGGAAGAAGCATCGCGGCGGACTGTAGCAGTCAAGAGATACTTTCCATCGAAGGAGTAGTTGACACGACCATAGTATGACAACATCACATGGCGATAATCAGAAGCCTTCACGGTAGAAAGGGTTGTACCTGCCGCACTCTTGGTATAATAAAGAGGTGTAGTGCTCTTCCAGAACTGATAGTCGTAACCAGCTGTCAGGTCCACATTGCTCTTGATATCCTCGAAATACTTTGCATAATTAGCATAGAGGGTAATCAGACGGTTCTCGTTCTTCTGAGGACCATACTTGTAATCGCTACCGCTCAAGGACTCATCCTTGTTGAATGACTGTGCTGCATAGCCAGGAACATAGATGGTACCATCACCCTTGGCATAATCTGCACCAATGGTAGCATGGAGCTTGAGGTCTGGCAGGAAATGAACCTTGTAATCTACATCCATCGAACCGATGAAGCGACTCACCTTACTCTTTGAATCATAAAGATCCACCAGACCGCGTGGGTTTCTCACACCCGCATTTACTGGATAGCCATCTGCATCGAGTGCCTCATTGAAACCACCATAGCTGTTATTACCTGAATATACAGGAATGGTTGGGTTGAATGTTGCGGCAGCCCATACTGCACCACTATTGTTGAAAGAGTTGTTATTGAGCGTTCCCTTGGCATTGATGGTCAACTTCAGGTGATCCTGGAAGAAGCTAGGAGTCAACACTACGTTACCTGTCCAGCGCTCTACATTGTCCTTACGCACCAAACCGCTCTGGTTGTAATATCCGGCAGAAACACGGAAAGGCAAATACTTGCCGATGCTTCCGCTCAAGCTGAGGTTGTTATCAGTACCGAAAGCGGTGCGATAAACCTCGTCGTTCCAATCGGTATTGGCATTACCGAGCAATGACTTCTGGTTATCGGTACCAAACTGATTGATTACATTCACGAAATCATCATGGCTCAGCATATCCACCATCTGCGCACGGGTCTGCATACTGTTGGTAGTATTGAAGTTCACCTTCAAACCGCCCTGCTGTCCCTTCTTGGTGGTGATGATGATGACACCATTAGAGGCACGGGAACCATAGATGGCTGTAGAGGAAGCATCCTTCAACACAGTCATGCTCTCGATATCAGATGGGTTGATCATACTGAGGAAGTTGCTGCTGTTACCAGAAATGCCACCCTGCTCCAATGGCACGCCATCGAGCACGATAAGCGGGTCGTTGCTGGCGTTAAGAGAAGCACCACCACGCACACGGATGGTACTACCTGCTGAGGCAGAACCACTGTTGGACATGATCTGCACACCCGAAACCTTACCATTAATCAACTGCTCTGGAGAAGAAACGAGACCCTTGTTGAAGTCCTTTGCCTTCACCGTAGCCACGGAACCCGTAAGGTCGCTCTTTCTTGCCGTACCATATCCGATGACCACGACATCAGCCAGCGCCTTGCTGTCGGATTCGAGTTTCACCTTCATATTGTCAGAGATAGAGAGTACCTTATCAATATAACCGATATAAGATACCTTGATCTTCTTGGCTGAAGAAGATACCTGAAGACTGAAGTTACCGTCAAAATCAGTAACCGTACCGCCCTTTTCGCCTTCCACCATGACAGTGGCGCCAATCAGAGCCTCACCATTCTGCGCATCAGTCACCTCACCTTTGATGGTTCTTGTCTGCGCCATGAGTTGCAGACATCCGATGACCAACAATGCCACGAGAAGCAAACTTCTCTTTGCTAAATTCTGGATTGCTTTCATTGTTTTACTTTTAGGTTGCGTTTTACGTTTAAATGCGTTTGCGTTTAAAATTGTTTTCGGTTGCAAAAGTAGGGAAAAGAGGAAAAAACAGCAGACAGATTTCAGACAAAAATAAAGAAAAAACGGACAAAAGCAAATCTTTATCTAGCTTTTGTCCGTTTTGTCATTAAAAAGCAGGAATCTTTATCGGATTCATACCTGATATCTCGCCGGTAACAACTTTCCTGTTAGAAAATTACCTTCTTCTTTAGAAAATTACCTTCTTCACACTTACATGTCCATCATGGTTCACCTTCTTGACGATATTGATACCTTTCTGAGGTGCTGAAAGACGGGAACCTGCCAAATCATAATACTCAATGCGAGAGGAGCCGGTTTCTGCTAACATGTCAGTACGGGAAATACCGGTTGTAGCACTTGCCAATACCTTTCCTTCTGCATCGTAGGTCTTACCTGTGCTGTAGTTCTTGATGGCATGATCGAGTTCAGACATATCTACCGTAGGAAGTGAAGAAGTATAAGCCTTCCAGATTTCCACCTTACCTGCACCAGAATACTTCTCGCAGATAGCAGGAACATCCACTGTCTTGTCGAGATAATGCTGGGTGTAAGAGGATGTGGTTTGAGTAGGAACCCAATCTATCTTGGTAACAGGAAGTGACTTGCTAATCTTAGCGCCATCAATATTTGTGTAACCTTCCATCAAGTTTTTACAGCCCTTGTAGATACAATCATAGCCTTCTTGCTTGCTGACATTTAAAAAACCATCACGATTTGAACGAACAGGCGACTTAGTATTCTCAAAATAGCAAGCTTCAAGATAAGCAATGGCTTGTTCACGAACATCCCAGCCATCCTGACAGCCACGCATATAATTATTATAATAATGTACATGACCACCACGCTGGAGAGGTAAACGGGAGCCTTCGATTTGATCAAAGAAATTGTGATGGAAAGAGATGGTACGGCAGTTTTCATAAACATCTGAATCACCCTTACCCCACAAACAGCTCTTGTCATGGTCGTGGAAATAGTTATAGCTGAATGTCATCCACTGCACATTATTCTTGCAGTCGAGCAAACCATCATAGCGGTCTTTATTGGCAGCACCACCATTGAAAAACTCACAATGATCTATCCAGATATGTCCACCCCAATTGGTCTTGGCACTTACCTTATCTGCCTGGATTCCGATGCAGTCAGGGTCGCCTACTTCTACCTGTGTTCCATTACGCCAAGCCACAATCTTATTCTCACCTGTTCTGAGCACAGGAACGCCCTTCATGGTGAAACGGCAGTTACGGATAATGATGTTATCAACCGACTGCATCACGAAGGTGATATGAGAAAAGAGAGGAGCCTCACCTGTTGTTGGGTTCACCACGCCAATCAAAGTCTTATTAGAAGCAACCATAATGCGCTCGCCATAGACAGACTCCACACCAGACTTTCCACTCTGGTCATCAAGCAAGCGACCGGTACTCAGATCATCCACATAGCACTTGATGCCTGTAGTAATATCATGATCTACGATAACAATGTATGGGTCTGCTGCCTGGAGATAAGCCTGCAGCTGAGAGAAGTTATCAGCCTTCACCACCTTACCACCGGCACCACCGGTAGTTCCTCCGGCACGAAACCAATTAGTTCCAGGAGTACCTTCATAGGCAGCGAAGCCATCTATAGAGAAGTCACGACCATCCTGGGTCTGTGCATTTGCCATCATTGAGAAGCCACAGAAGAAAGCAGAAGCCAAGAGAGTTTTACGACAAACAGCCTTAAGCTGTGCTGAAAAAGTAGAGTTTATTTGTTTCATTATAGGATTAGTTGTTATTTAATTTATTTCTTTGAGAAAAAAGGGCTGTCCTCATCATGAAAAGACAGCCCTTAGTTTGTTTCACGTTATATTTCCTTCCCTCATTGGGAAAAACATGTTTATTATTCTGTTACAGGTACAAGTTTGATGAGAGCGATTGTAGTTGTATCACCCTTTGTAATCTTATGAGCACCTGCCTCAAGTACAACTGTTGTTGGAGCACCAGACTGCTTTACACCATCTACCTTTACATTAGTTTTTGTACCAGAAAGACCATAATATACATACAGAGTCATCTTCTGAGATGTGGTGAAAGAAACCTCTGTTTTACTCTCCATCTTAAGACTTGCAGAATAAGTAGTACCTTCAATAACAGTTTCTTCTGCTTTTACACTCTTATTTTCACCTGTCAAAGTAAATGCACTATTAGAAGGAACAGCCTCTTTTCCGTTTGCAGTAAAGCTACAAGTTACTGTACCCTCAATAGGAGTTACTGTGCTGCCACCTTCTGAACCACCAGTAGAGCCACCTGTGCTACCACCTTCGCCAGAACCAGAACCAGAACCACCTGTCTCACCACCTTCGCCAGTAGAGCCAGAACCAGACTCGCCACTTGAAGCGCTCTCATCACCGAAGATATTTACAAGACCTGTCTTGTAAGAAGAAAGAATATTATCGAGACCTGTGCAACGACCATAGTCTGCGTCATCTGTAGCATTATTGAATGTATAGTGAATATCACCCTGATTCAAACGACCAGCGCCATAGAAACCAGTAACCTTAGCAGGTACATCAACAGCTGCATCTGGAGTGTAAGCATACATCTTAGAAGCATCAGTATCGAAGTTATTGTAAGAAGTATCACCAGCCTTGGCTACAACAGAAGAAGGAACTGTCTCAGAAGGAGAAGCTACCTCGTAAGCATCGAAATCGGTGTTAGAGTTCTTCCAGGTGATATAGCTGAAGTATTTGCTCTTTTCTGCAAAGATATTACCATAAGCTTTCAATACACCACCATTCTCACCAGAGAATGTACCATCGCCCTTGGCATCTGTACCCTGCTTAGAAATCATCATAGGATACTTGGTGTTACGGAAGTAGTTTGACTCAACAAATACGCTTGCGCCCATTGTCACACCTACACCATACTTAGCAACGCCATCATAGTAGTTGTTCCAGATATGAACAGAAGATGTACGTACACGTGGGTGACGAGAGTCTGAGTGGTCGAACCAGTTGTGGTGGTAGCAAATCAGGTTATCAACAGTTTCCTTCTTCATACCACAGAGGTTTGACTTACCTGTGTCGTGATAGTGGTTGTAAGAGAATGTGCAGAAAGAAGCACCATCCTTAGAGTCCAAAGAGCCATCACCCTTACCGTGGTCACCGCTACCCTTCTCACCATAGAAATAGTCGTTGTTGTGAACCCAGATGTGCTGAGTTCCCTTAATCTCCATGTTGTCGTTGCTTGAACCCTGGTTGAAGAAGGCCATATTACGAACCTCAACATTTGTACCATTGATGATTCCCAAGCCGAAGCCATTGAAACAAGCATCATCACCGATACCCTCGATGGTAACATTCATGACTGTAGTTTCGTTATTGCCTTTCAACAAGAGACCCTTCTGGTCAGTCTTAAGTTGGTCGCCAGCATCAGCAGTCTTAATTTCGCCAATAACGCGAACAGCAAGAGGAGTTTTATCCTCACCTTTCTGCTTTGCAAGAAGGATATCGCCAATACCTGTATATTCAACAGGTTTTTTACCATCGCTCAAAGAAGCCTTGATAGTCTTGAAAGTATTCTTTGTAACATAAAGAACCTTAGCACCTGCCTTCAAAGTACCATCATTGTTGTAAGCACCTACACCATCGCTAATACCCTTATGAGCAAAACCCTGACGGTCGTAGTTGACAACCTTCAAGTTGTCGGCAACACCGTAAGCTGAAGTTTCTGCACCACTAGCATCTACAGCAACAACCTTTAAAGAATAGTTGCCAGCCTTCAAACCAACAACATCCACACGACCATAAGAACCGTAGTTGCGAACGAGCTGCTGGTCAACCTTGGTATAGTCAGCATACTGACCACCCTTTACATATACATTGTAGCTCTTAGCATCAGAAAGTAGAGTCCACTTAGCGTAAGCACTCTCCTGCCAGCCTTTGCTCTCAGTGATAGTGATACCTTTCTCGGTTACCTCACCACTCTCACCACGCTCTGCAGCCTTGGCAAAGCTCAACTCCTTAACAGTAGCATCATACTCATCATTCTCTGCACCTGTCTTAGCAGGAACTACGATGGTCTTGTCACCCTCGAAAGTTACCTTGCTCAAATCTTCTGTATTGTAATACTTAACAGAACCACTGTTTGTAGTTACAAACATCTGATTCTTATAAGTATCACGACTAACAGCATTGCTTACCTTATTAGATGCATCTGGGTCTACCGGTTCAGGAATTACAGCATTAGGATCCTTTACAGAAATGCTGTAAATCAACATACCACCATCAGTAGTAGTCAAAGTTACATTACCAGCCTCTGTAACAGTACCTGTACAAGTAGTCAGACTCGTAGACTTTGTACCGAAACCGGTAGTTCCATCAATATTGGCACTTGCATAAAGTCCACGGGATGTTTTGCTACTTGCCGTCTTGCAAACAACAGTTACAACCCAGTCTTTCTGAACATTAGGAATAGTTACAACAAGATTAGAACCATTCAACTCCAAATATTCAGACTTATAGTTCAAGCGGATTTTACCACTCTGATTAGCAGGAGTGCCATTACTTGACGCAACTGCAGCACCACACTTAAAGAGCAAACCTTTGGCAAAGTTCAATTCTGTACCATTAGCTGTCAAAGCTGCATTATCCAAAGCTGCAAGGAAATTGTAACGACCCTTTGTTGCATCATTATACCAATTGGTAGCATCTGCATTAATCAAAGTTTCATCAGCATCACCAATGAATGGATCACGATCTGCAAAATTCCATGTCTGTGCCAAAGCTGCACTCAAACTCATCAAGAGGAGTGCCAAAGTAAATACGATTTTCTTCATTTTGCGTTCCTCCTGTTTTACTTTATGATTACTTTCTTACCATTAATAATATACACGCCCTTAGACAAGCCCTGAAGGGAAAAACCTACACACTGGCCCTGAAGGTTATAAACCTTACCCTGCAATGCCTTCTTGATGCCTTCTACCTGACTGATGCCGGTAGTCGTGCTGTAGGAGAATGAAAGGGTTACGAGCGACATGTCCTCTGTAGCAGATGAGTTATCTGCATAATGAAGAACGACATTGTCACCATCGAAGGTAATCTCTGAGATGGTCTTTTCTATGACCTGGCCTTTAATCTTTACCGTCTGTTTGCTGTCGGCGAATACTGCCGTAGACAACATCCCAGCCAACAATAATAAATAAGCTTTTTTCATTTTAATGAATATTTGTTAGATTAATTTTTTGGTTTGTCATTGAATTTCTACAATGCAAAAGTAGTGAAAAAAAATCTATTATAAAACATTCCGGCGCATTTTCTTTACGCAAACGTTTGCATAAGTGTAAAAATGAAACCTTAAAAAAAGGGCATAAAAAAGACTGAATCCTGTTACGAAGATTCAGTCTCATAAAGAAGTGGTACCACCAGGAATCGAACCGGGGACACAAGGATTTTCAGTCCTTTGCTCTACCAACTGAGCTATGGCACCAACTTTTACAAATCGCGATTTATCATTTGCGGGTGCAAAGGTAATACTTTTTTCTGGTTCCTGCAAATTTTTCGGGAAATTTCTTTCAAAAAAAGATAAAAAAGTCTATTTTTGTTGGTATTATCCATTATTTAATGTACCTTTGCAGCAGAAATCGGGATTTAGCGCAGTTGGTAGCGCACGTCGTTCGGGACGATGAGGTCGCTGGTTCGAGTCCAGTAATCCCGACCAAAAACCGTCTAATGAGCCTATACACAGGGGATTTGCCTTGGTCGTGGCCAAAATGGTCGGTACAATTTCGGTATCACAAGAACTTAAAAATCCGTAAGCCTATGAAGTTTATAAAGGATTTTTTTTATATCAATTACCATGAACGGCGAGCATTACTCGTAATCCTGACCCTGCTCGTTGTCAGTACCACAATGATTTTCATTGTAGGTTCTAAAGAAACTATGCCATCAGAAAAACAACAAGCCCATAACGACAGTATCATCAGACATGCCACGCGGCAACAGCCAGGCTATTATGACGAAGGACTTCAGTCGAGCGAAGTATTCGCCTTTGACCCCAATACGGCAAGCCAATCTGATTTCCAACGGCTGGGACTGGAATCATGGCAAGCCAGAAACATCATTAAATACCGAAATAAAGGAGGTATCTTCAGGACACCTAGAGACTTTGCACGGGTTTACGGACTAACCAAGAAGCAATTCGAGAAACTGCTGCCCTTTATCAGAATTGGTAAAGACTACCAGCCGGCTGCCAACTTTTACCCAAGAGAAAGATACAACTACGGCTATCAAGAGACGGCTATAAGAACTAGAGATGAAAGGAAGAAAGACACTACCCAATACAATTATCCACGGAAGCTGAAAGAAGGTCAGTATATCAACATCAATTCTGCTGATACGACCGAACTGCAGAAAATTCCCGGCATAGGCTCTTACTATGCCAGAAGCATCATCCGTTACAGAGAGCGGTTAGGCGGTTTTGTTTCCATGAGCCAGATACAAGAAGTGGAAGGCGTGCCCGAGACAGCCCTCCACTATATGAATATTGATGCAAAACATATCCGGAAAATGAATGTCAACCAGCTCAGTTTAGCCGAACTGCGCAAGCATCCTTACCTGGACTTTTACCAGGCAAAGGAAATCGTAAACTACCGCAGAACCCATGGTCCGCTGAAAAGTGCTGAAGAGCTGCGTCTCCTCAAAGACTTTCCACCTGCCGAAATAGAAAGAATCAAGCCGTATCTTGCCTACTAGGGGCAAGATAAAGCTAGCTTGCCTGACTGCAAGTTTGCCGGTTTTGCTAGATGACACCAAACTGGTGCAGGAAGATAAGGAAAATACAGATTGGACAGATAAAACGGATGGTGAACAGGAAAACAGGGAAGAGCGTTCCCTTCAAGGTTCCCCAGTTGGTAAACTCATCACGCACAATCTTCTTTGGCACATACCATCCTAGGAACAGACAGGTGATGAACGAACCCAACGGCATGAGAAGCTGGGCAGTAAAGTTGTCACAATTGCTCAGGAAATCCTTGCCGAAGAAACCCAAATCTGGTACGGCACCCTGAGAAAGCGAACAGAATACGGCTATGATGCTGCAAACGATGGTCTCAAACCAGGCACCCTTGGCACGGCTTATCTTACCCTCCTCATAGATAAAGGCGGTACCTATCTCGTGCATCGAGATGGTAGAAGTCAGGGCTGCCAATACAAGCAAAGCATAGAACAACACCGAAATCACATAACCGACAACCGGCATGTTACCGAAAGCCTGCTGGAATACGTTTGGCAAGGTAATGAAGATGAGCGAAGGACCGCTGTCTGGCTGCACACCTACCGAGAAGGCTGCAGGGAATATCATCAAGCCTGCCAATACAGCGATTACCGTATCAATGGTCACAATCTGAGTAGCCGACTTCAAGAGATTGGTCTGTCTGTTGAAGTAAGAGGCATAAGTACACAGACATGCCGTACCCATACTCAAAGAGAAGAACGCCTGTCCCAGCGCTTCGAGCAACACGTTTTCATCTACCTTAGAGAAATCCGGCTTCAGCAGGAACTCCACTCCCTTTATCGCTCCCGGCAGAGAGCAGGAAGCTATCACAATCACAATCAACAGGAAGAAGAGCATAGGCATCAGAATCTTGGATGCTTTCTCTATACCATTGCGCACACCGCGTACTACCACCATGTGGGTAAGCAGGATAAAACCTACTGCCCATAAGGTAGGACGGATAGGATCGGCTGAAAAGGTCTGGAAATAGGTCTTCACATACGCTGCGTCGCCATGAACACCGCCCATGATACTGGCATAGAGATACTGCAGGCACCAGCCAGCCACTACGGCATAGAAACCCAGGATAATCATAGAGGTGATGATACCCATCAATCCCAAAGCACCCCAAGCCTTATGCTTGCCCAGATTGGTATAAGCCCGGGCGGCATTGGATGCAGAATGTCGGCCGATGATGAATTCACTCATCATGCCAGGCAATCCGAGCAGGATGATACATACCAAATAGATGAGAATGAAGGCGGCGCCACCATTCTGACCTGCCATATAAGGGAAACGCCACACATTACCCAAACCGACTGCCGAGCCGGCTGTGGCTAGAATAACGCCCAACTTACTACCAAAATTTCCTCTTGTTTCCATTATCTAAATCTTTAATGTGTAGTGTTTGTTGTTTTCCGACGAAACGGCAGATGCTACACCTTATTATATATATATGATTATATTATCTATCCGATTACAAATACTTTATCCGAAGACACCAAACTGGTTCAGGAATACCAGGAAGATGAGGACAGGACAAACGAACTTAATCAGGAAAAGATAAATGCCGAAGAGGCGACCCTTCAAGGTTCCCCAGTTGGTAAACTCATCCTGTACTATCTGCTTAGGTACATACCAGCCCAGGAACAGACAGGTAAGGAATCCTGCCAGAGGAAGGAATATCTGACCCGTAACAAAGTCGAACCAATCGAACAGCGCCTTTCCGAAGAACGAAAGTTTATCTGTTGCACCCAAAGAGAGCGAGCAGAAGGCTCCGATGATGGCACAGGAAGCCGTAACGATGGTAGCACCCTTCTTGCGGTCTATCTTCAACTCCTCGTAGAAGAAAGAGGTATTCACCTCATGAAGTGACATCAGCGAGGTCAAGGCAGCTACCGACAGCAATACGTAGAAAAGCAGCGAGATGATCCATCCCAATACAGGTAACGATGCAAACGCCTGATTAAAGACATTCGGCAAAGTGATAAAGATGAGCGAAGGACCACTATCCGGTGATACACCTACAGAGAAGGCTGCAGGGAAAATCATCAGACCAGCCAGTACTGCTACCAGCAAATCGATGATGGAAATCTGCAAAGCACTCTTAAAGAGATTGGTCTGACGGCTGAAGTAAGAGGCATAGGTACAGATACAGCCCATACCGATACTCATAGAATAGAACGACTGTCCCAAGGCATTCAGGAACACGTTTCTGTCTACCTTTCCGAAATCAGGCTTCAACAGGAACTCCACGCCCTTACCTGCATCCGGCAACAGACAAGCTGCTACCACAATGATCAAAAGCAGGATGAACAGGATAGGCATCATCACCTTAGAAGCCTTCTCAATACCGCCGCGCACACCATGAATAATCACGAAATGACAAATCAGGAATATCGCTACCGTCCACA
>ERZ1026903.434-NODE-434-length-19815-cov-12.913259_pt1 | contig 19815 bp, 31 predicted proteins | sample MGYA00380180_ERZ1026903 | MGnify/ENA primary metagenome ERZ1026903 (study PRJEB33269, sample SAMEA4719816) | human gut metagenome | biome: human-associated habitat; feature: organic feature; material: feces | place: Cameroon | collected 2013-10 ... | reverse complement strand
CATTTACTAACACTAGCAAATTTATCTGCATTAGTAATTTTATTTTTAAATCCAAAACATAAAATATCACCTACATTAACATCTGAAAAATCAAATGACATAGTATTTGTATTAAGATTACCAGTTATAGTTTTCATAATCAAATCGTTTTTCAAGAAAACACCGTCAATATTTCCTGTAGCACTATTAAATACAACAAGAAATCTAATACTGCCTTTAAAAGTAGATGTAAAAGTAAATTGTTTCTTTGTGCTATTAGGAGGAATTTGAACTGTTACATAATTTTTAATAGAACCTAACTCCATTAAAACATTATCACTTGGTTCTACAATAACTGCCGTTGATATTTCCCCAACTTTATTAACTAAAGATGATAATTTATCTGCATCACTACATTCAACGCCTTTAGTAATAAGATTATTTTTCAAATTAGTATGACAAGTAACCAATTCATTTTTTATGCTAGTAGTTTCATCAACTAAATTCTTAAGAGTTGCCATATTACAACACCTCTCTTATACTATTTATATTAGATTCTAAAATGATTTTATTTGTTCCTAGTTCTTCTTGTAATAATAAAATACTTGTTTTGTTTGCTGTTATAGCATCTTCTACAGTATTTCCATCACTCATAGTAACCTTACTAGCAACTAGATCTAAATTATTTACAACTTCTTCAAGTTCATTAATTTTAACTAATAAATTACCTGCTACATCACCTTCTAAAGTTCCTTTAACTTCATCAAACCAACTATTAAAGTTATTATTATATTCAGTTTGAGTAGTACTCAACCAATTTGAGAAATATTCTTTAGCTTCTTCAATCCAAGTTTTCATATCTATAGATTTTTCTTCTATATGAGCTTGCAATTGATTGTATAGAGTTGTTGTATCTATTTCATTTATAGTTTGAGTAACAATTCCACATAGATCACTATTAAGTCTTGTATCTGTTATTTTAGATTGCTGTATATCTATAACACCGTTGTCTATTTGTATTTCTGCAATACATAACTCATAAGAATCTACATCTCGCTGCAGAGTTGGAGATGTAGGATTTTGAGAAAATATCCCTTTTTTTATATATGTTTTTATTTCTCTATTAACAAAGTCGCATTTTACAATAACATTATCTATTCTTTTTAATGCACTATCAGAGTTTTCAACAGTTAAGATTAAATTATCTGTATTGGAATACATATATCCATTTATCCAAGCATAACCAGGTGAAATAGTTAGCGTCATATCTCCATTAGCTATTACTTGTAAATTAGTGCTTGGATTTGGGAATACGCCATTACCTATAAAGGTTTTAAAGTACTCTGCAAAATCACTAGCTTTATATCTTCTGTCACCGTTAAGAGATGTAAAAAAAGAACTTTTTTCTGCCATACTATCTCCTCGCTTTCTGTTTTATTTTATCAATTAAAGTTGGTATATTATTACCTATTTCAATTTCAATATTAAGTCCTTCTGCATCATAAGTTTCAGTTATAGTAACTATTCTCTCATGTAGCATAAGCCCCCATTTTCTATTGAAAATACTAACCTTATCACCTAAATCATAATCTTCTCTATATTTAAGGTTGTTAATATTATTTAATGTACAATCAAAAGTTGTTATTTTAGTACATTCACTAAGTTTTTCTTTTCCTCTTTCTTCAAGTAATTTATTATATTCAGATAAAGATATACTAACTTCATTATCGCCTTCTTGTTTAGTGTCAGATATATCCCTAGCATCAACGAATAATTCATATCTATTAAGACCAATATTATCAGTTCCTAATTTTAAAATTTTTCTATTTACATCCTCACCTGATCCAGCTACTAAAACCATATTTCTATAATTATTGTCACTATCGATATATTTTTGATTACTTATATTTTCAAATTCAGTAGAGAATATAGCTTTAGAATTAACTTCTTGATTATCAGTTCTATCTAATCCTTGATAAACTTCAAATACATATTGCTTGTTATCTAAATCTAAATCTATCCTATAGCCTAACTCATTCGATTTTGATATTGTTTCAATTTCATTCGATAATTGATTATAGTGACTTGAATAACTCATATTTTTGCCTAAACTATTGTTTAAACCTTGAACAAGATTATCAATTTTTCTATTAATTTCTATAGGATTAATACAATGCCTATCAACATAATTTCTTATAACAGTTTCAGCATTATCTTCTTCTAGTTCTTTATATAAAGTTATCCTTCTATCTAACCATTGTTCTAAAGAATAACCCTCTATCAATAATACTTCTACACCTTCATCATTTTCCTTAAGTTCCCTATGATCTATATACATAGCTTCTTTTGTATTATCAGTTTTAAGAAGTATATTCCCTTTTTTAAGAAGCTCAAATTGTTCAAAATCAGGTATTATCTGCATAGAAAAAGTACCCGGTTTATAATAGTTACGTTTCCAAACTAAACATTCATAACCATCAATAATCCCCAGTACTGTAAAATTTTCATCTAGTACATAAAGTTCCATTTATTACACCCCCAAGTAGTAGTTCGTGTAATATAAATGAACTTCTAATTGCTCTAACAATTCTTCTGCATCGTACCTTATGATGTTATCTCCTATATCAAGCCACATAAATGTGCTATGTATATCTAACTCATTGAATATATTAGTTGTAACTCCATTTAAATAACTTACTACTCTTTTATTAGCTATACCTGTAGTTATTGTTATTTCTTCTCCTGCTTGCATAGTTTTATTTATTTTTATAAATTCTTTAGTATATACATTGTAAATACTAGGATTTTTAACATTAGATTTAGCTTTAAATACAACTTTAAGAGGACTTTCTGCATCTCCTCCATTAAATATATTTGTAACTATAGAATTATTTTTTATAGATAATTCTTTTCCTTCTTCTTCTATTTCTAAGCCAAAGAAAAAATTACCTATATCATTACCAAAATCAACTCTATTTTCATTAATATCTTCAAAGTAAGGTAATGGCATGGCTAACTGAATTTGGAAGCTTACAAGCTCATTTAATCCTTCATAATCATCTTCAAACAAAGGCGCTTGTATAACTCTTAAATTACTAGCACCTCTCAAATATCCTGAGTCTGTATATATTTTCATATGACCTTTTAGCTTAGGATTAAAAGCATTATACAACTTTCTTTTCAATATATGCCTTTGTTGCTCATTATCAACTTCTAAATAACAATTTAAAGTTAATATTCTATCTTTTAGAATAGTTTTAGATATATTTATACCATCTTGATATGCATTTTTAGAACTTACTATATCAGATTCTAGTCCACCAAATCCTTCTGGTTTAAATAAAAAAAGAGGCCCATCTCGATTTAACTCAATAGATATACCTCTTTCATTTTCATATATTATTTTATTTATCAAGCTAGTACCTCCTTTCTAAAAACCCAATTGCATAGCTAATCTTCTCATTTGTATTTCATCTTGTCTCTTAAGTTCTCTAATACTTAGAGGTTTCGGACTATTGTATGTATTATTTATAGTTATTCTCTTTTCTGCTTTATCCTTTTTGTTTATACCTTTTTTAACTTCTTCAAATACTTCTTTTAACTCTTTATTTAAAGTTTTTTCAACTAATGAAGATGCTACACTTTGACTATAAAAAGCTTTATTGAGGTTATTACTCGATATTCTAGCTCTTTCATAAGTATCTCTATTAAATAAAGATATAGTTTCTATATTATTATCTGTATTAATTTGAATAGATTTAGATTTACCTGACGGTGATCCTACAGTTTCATATACAGTTCTATGTGTAGTTGTTATAATAATTTCCCCACGCACAGGAACACTATACGCCGATCTTATATTATTCCATGATGATATTGCAGAATTAGCCATAGATGTAACACTATTAGTAACACCTAGATACATGCTAGTTGCACTTTGCTTTGCACTATTTGCCATCATCTCTGCGGACATTCGAATACCGTTATACATATCACTTCCTGCTTGTTTTGCAACTTGAGCTAATAGTATAAATGACTGTTTTGCTCCATTGTACATATTAGTTGATTCTTGTTGAATACTTCTATTAGCTTTTTTAAAGTCAGCATCTGTATCCGTTGCAATTTTAGAAGTATTATTCTTAGTATCTTTAGACATTTTAGACATATTTTGCTCTACAGATTTAGCACCTTCTGCAGTATTCTTGCTTGCACTAGAAGCAGCTTTTTTCGTATTTGTGTCCGTATCTGTTGCTATCCCTTTAGTATTAATATTTGCCTTATCTTTTGCATCTTTTGTATTTTTATCTACATCAGTAGCTAAGTCTTTTGTATTCTTAGACGCTTTGTCTTTAGCACTTTTAGTATTAGCATCAATTTTAGAACTCATATCTTTAGTAGCTTTATCAGCCTCATTAGACATACTATTCATATGCGTAGTACTTTCTGTTCTAAGCTGATTTATAAGTGTAGCTCCATCAATACCCATACTATTAAGATTATTTAATATAGCATCTTTCATTTGTTGTGTATTCATTGATCCATCTAAACTTATACCACTAAATATACCACTCCATGTTGTTCCCATGCTAGTTAATTGAGCAAAAGTTTCTTGGTCCATACCTTGCAATTCAGCTACTACATTATCAGCCATTTCACTAGCACCTTGTTGACCTATAGTTTTAAACTGATTAAATACATTTGTAGCAGTTTGTTTAAATGCTTCACCTTCAATTAACATATTTTCATTTATTAATTTCATTGCTTTATCTATATCTTGTTGAAGAGTATCTGTGCTAAACTTACCACTAGTAGCCATACTTTCTAAATTAGCTGTAAACTTTTTAGTAGCTTGCTCATTATCCATATTTGTAGTTATACCTTCAAATAGTACAGCCATAGAATCACTTGTACCTCTTAAAATTGTAAGAGACTGCTCATCTAAATTTTGCATATTATCTGTAAATATTTTAGCTACTTGACTGGAATTATCTCGAGTAAGATTAGGTAGTTCTTGCATAGCTAAATCAAAAGTATTAACTACTCCTTGTAAATCTTGTTCAGTTGAAGCCTTAATTAATTCTAAGGCAGTAGATGTTTCTGCTACTATATTACTCATAGCTTTTGCGGTATTATTTTCAACTTTGGCCCATCCTTCTTTGACTATATCATCTACTTTACTAAACTTGCCTGTTAATATAGCTCCTATAGCTTCAGCTGCAGTAGTTAGTATTATAATCATATTACCAAATGTAAGTTGAACTACTCCGGCTATAAACTCACATATGGCACCTAAAATAGTTCCAAATACACCAAATTTATCTTGCAAAAAACTTAATGCATTAGCATTATCGCCTATCGCTGTTATTAATCCAACTACCGCTGCAACAACTAAAGCTATTGCTATTGGGACTGCTAATGTAGCTCCCTGAAATGCTAATACGGCATCTTTAGCCAAGTTAAACCCTGTTACCATATTAGGCAGCATACTTAGTAAAGTTCCACCGATCATTAAAAATGGTCCTATGGCCGCTACTAAAGCACCTATAGCTACTATAAATGTTTGAGTTCCTTCATCTAGATTATTAAACCATGTAAGACAATCTGTAAGCCATTCTACTACTCCTTCGAACATAGGTATTAATCTTTCCCCTACAACAATACAAGCACCTTCAAAAGCAGATTTAAGATTATCTATAGCTCCTTTTAAATTATCCTGCATAGTTTCATACATTTTACTAGCAGTTCCGTCAGAATTTCTTATTCCTTCTTCAAATTCTCGTATTTTTGGAATACCAGCTTCAAATGCCATATTTACGCCTTTTAAAGCTTCTGTCCCCCATATAGATGATAATGCTTGATCTCTTTGGGCTGTAGTCATTCCTTGAGTAGCTTTATCTACATCTGCAAGTATATCTGTCATATCCCTATAGTTACCTTGAGAGTCTACTATAGCAACTTTAGTTTTACCTATAGCTATAGCACCATATTCTGCATTCTTCTTCATGTCTCTGAACATAGCATTTAAAGTTGTACCAGCTGAAGAACCTTTAAGTCCTTGGTCTGCAAATGTTCCTAATAATGCAGTTGTATCTGCTAGGTCATAACCCATAGCATTGGCAGAAGCACCACAATATTTTAAAGCTTCACCTAACTGTTGAACATCTGTATTTGAGTTTGCTTGTGCATATGCTAACATATCTGTCATTTTAGTAGATTCACTAGCCTTCATCCCAAACATTGACATAGTATCGGTTACTATATCAGTAGTTAAAGCTAAGTCCATACCAGCTGCACCGGCTAATTTTAAAGAAGGTTCAAGCCCTGCTGCCATTTGCTCAGCATCCCAACCAGCTAAAGCCATATAAGAAAGTGCATCACTTGCCTCAGTAGCACTGAATTTCGTACTAGCTCCCATTTCTTTAGCTTTATCTTCAAGCATTTTTAGATCAGAACCTGTAGCACCACTTAATGCCGATACTTTACTCATACCAGCTTGGAAATCTCCAGCAGTCTTTATAGATAAAGCTCCTACTCCAAGTAAAGGTACTGAAACAAATTTAGTAAGATTAGCTCCTGCACTTTTCATAACTCCACCTAACGCTTCCATTTTCTGACTACTAGTTGCAGTATCTTTATTAAATATTCCTAACTGTTGAGTTGCTGATTTTATACCTTTTTCAAAACCTTTAATATCTAAATCTAAATAACCCATTGCAGTACCTGCATTTATACTCATAGATTTCCTCCTTTCTCTAGAGCCATATCTAGGAAAGTTCTTCTTGTTCCATCTTCTTTAAGTCTCTTTTCATCAAATATAACTTTTGTATCTTTATCTTCTAGAGCTAATTGAATATGCAAGCATGCTTCATTAAAACAAAAGGCTGTATATGTATTTGTAATTCCTAAAATTTCACTAGGGAGTTTATTATAATTCTTTGCTTGTGCTATTATTCTTAAGACTTTCTCTGAACGCACGAAATCGTTCTAATCTACTTGTATCACCTATTGCATACTCTGAAATCATTGATTTTTGAACTTTATTAAGTTCTAAACCAACTGATTCAAAATCATCAACACTAGGTTCTATTAAAGCTTGTTTGTAAACTATTTCTGTAAATTGTTCTAAATTTTTAACAGCTCTTTCATACTCCTTACCTTTCATTTCATGACCTTTTTGCTTCTTATCAAGTATCTTTTGTACTTCTAGTAATAAGATGTTTGGCAATACATCACACTGTACTAAATCAGTTAATGATACTCTTTTTACCTTTACATTTAATACCGACATATCATCAAATCCTGGTATTTCTATAACTTCACCATTTACTTTTTTAGCTATTTGCTTTAATTCCTCTAAACTTGTTACTTGCATATTAATTCCTCCTTGAAATGAAAAAGATAGAGAATCTAATCTCTATCCTTATAACCTACTTCTTTTTTTCTATTTTTGATGGTTCAATCGCTTCATAAAAATCATAACCAAATGCTTTTACTCCACTTGGCAATACATCAACTATTTCTAATGTATAAGGTTTTTGGCCTATAGCTGGTCTAGACTTAACCTTGTATTCATTAGAGTAGTATTCTCCATCTTTTAGATTAACTGGAACATTTCCACCTTTGCAATTAGGGAATGTAAACTTAGCATATTCACCTGTTGCTCCATCATCTCCAACTATTTCAGAATATACTATAGTATCAAAAGAAGTTAAATTAGGTTTTGTACCTATTGCTGGTGGTTCATACTTCTTAAACTTTCCACTTTCTGTGTCATATTCTATAGTCCCTCCTTGTACAACTTGCATAACTTCTGGAGACATAACATTATCTTTAAATGTTAAATCATACCCTAACATCAAGTCTGGAGTTTCCTTCTTAGCTATTAATTGATTTTTTATTATTAATTCTTTAGCTTCTCCTTCTTTTACAACCTCTTCTGTCTTTATTTCATCAGAAGTTTGAAAAGATAAAGTCCTCGGAGATTGTTCCCTAGTAACTAATTGGACTAAAACTACATCAGTTAAAGGTAGTTGTGTAAATTCATTAGCCATTTAATCGACCTTCTTTCACTTTAATTTTTTTATATGTATATGAAGTCATGTATGCTTTCTTATCATCATCAATAATTGTAGGCATAGGATCTATAACTCTTTTAAGTTTTTTATATTCCTTCATTACTAACTTTAGATTATTAGTATAAGTTGATAGTGAGCTATATCCACCAATAGGATAATATATTAATATTTCAGCTACATCATTGATATATGAAGTTCCAGCTACATCACTTTCACCATTTTCCTTTATAACTAAATAAGGACTTGAGCATATTCCTTCATGTTGCCCTATAGAATACACATCAAATCCTTTCTCTTTTAAATACCTATATAGTTCTGTAAACATTACATCACCTTATTTTATTATATTTGATAAACCTTTTATAGCTTTAGGGCTAATTAAGTCTATCGTTGGCTTTATTATCGCATATCTACGCTCATTGAGAAACTCAAGATATATACCATAATCTACTCCATGACTTAATTCTACCCTTACAACTGACCCATGCCATTTCCATCTACTATTAAGTCTTTGATGTGCAGCTCCACTTCTAGGAGTCCACTTATAATTAGTCTTTGCATGAGTCTCCATTTTTTTAGATACTGTATCTGCATATAAACCGAGTGCTGCTCTAGTTTTAATTTCTCTTTCGGCTAATCCTTTTACAAGCTTATTAGCATCAAATTTAAAACTCATACTAGTTTACCTCAAGCAACATATCAAAATAAATATTTAGTCTATTTTGATTGCCTTTATCTTTTATAACATATTTAACATTATCAAGTAAGAAGTAATCATTTTCTTTTATCTTAACAGTATCTTCATCATAGATAACCATTAAAAACATTTGCTTATTTCTTTTTACTTGCCCTTTATCAGTAGTAATAGCACTAATTTGAGTATTCCCTTCATGGTAAAAGCCTTTTACACTACATACAAGGTCTTTTCCTCCAGGTTCTCCAAACTCATTTTTAACATCTCTATAAATATCAACATAAGTTGGGAATTTATCTATTACTTTCTGTATTTTAGGTTTTATCTTATTAGCTATCATAATACAAAGCTCCTTTTCTTAGGTTTGTACAGTTTAGCTAATCCAAGCCAATATTCTCTATTGTTAGCTAAGGTAAGCCCTCCAGGAAGCGTGATGCTATCGTCTTCTGCTTTTAACAAAAGGCATTCGTAAGTAGTTTTATTTAAGTCATTATTGTTTAAAGAAAAATAATAATGTAACTCTTCATCAGTAAAAAAGGGAGAAGATTCCTCCCTTAGTCTTAGTTTAAGTTCTTGAATTTCTTCCATAATGCACCTACTTTAATATTTCTATTATCTCAGCTTTCTTTAACTTAGAATACCCTTCTATACCTTTTTCTTTAGCTAATTCTTTAAGCTCTGATACAGTCATATAATCATAATCAAATTCATCCATGTTGGTAATTTCATTTTTTTCATCGTCGATTTCATCATTTAGAATTTCCCCTAAGTCTTTACTTAGGGTTTTAACTGGGATTATTTACATTAGCTATGATTATTTCATCCGCTCTTTCGAATGAAGGTAATCCTATTAAAGATACTTTTGTCTTAACATTAACTGGATCTGTTTCTTTAGTAGTAGTTATAGCTATACCTAAATTAACTATGTTTACTTCTGCACCAGTAGCCCCACTCATTAAATCTGATTCCTCTGGAGTAGTTCCTAACCATGTATTCCCTAAATTTCCATCAGGTAATAACGTAAATACATCATCCTTAAAGTAATTAGATACTACACCAGCTTCTGATTTATATTTTTTAGAATTTATAGCAACTCTTAAATTTAATTTGTCTAATAAATAATTCTCTAGCATTGTATTAGTTATAGTTACATTACCTTGACCTAATGCTTTTAACTCTCCTTGCACATTTTGATTATTTAAAAGGTATCCCCAAGTTTTTCTAGTGCATATAGCTCTTGTTGGTCTTGAACCAGTTCTATTTTCTGCATCATCCATCCACTTTAATATATCTTCCACTGGATTAGAATCTGCTTTAGTCCAATCTGTAGATACTTTCTGTTCATCCGCTAAGTTATAGTCATAATCCATCGGCTTATCAACTCCATCTATTCCTTTAGCCATTATAGCTATCTTACCTTCTGATAGCAATTGCATTCTCATTCTTTCTAATTGAACCAATGCACCTTCTAAAAGAGTAGTCACATCGTCGAATATATTTCTAGTTACTAAATCTATATATGGTTGATTAGCTGGATTTCCTAATAATTTATTTAATTCTTGCCTATCACTTTCTTTAACTAACATAGCTTCTTTGAAGAAAGGCATTTCTGTTTGAACATCAGAAAATCCTATTCTATCTCTTAACTCTGCTTTAGTATCAAACCCACTTGATTTTAAAGCTACTGGCATACCCTTAGAACCTTTTATCCATTTTAAATCTAACCCTAACTTTTTATTTAATGGGAATAGTGTTTCTCCTAAATATGGAGATCTTTCTTTTTGCATGGCATTGTAATAAACACCTATCTCTTTTGCTTTTACTATATCGTATATTGTTGACATATTTAATTCCTCCTTAAATTATATAAATTTTATCATTGGTAAAGCTGTTATTGCAGCAGCATCTGGTTCAGTCGGTAATTTAGATTTATCTATAAATCCATGTATAACTAATGAACCTGTTGAATCTCCATCAGTAACATCTACATCATATAAAACAACACCTTTAGCAGTTGCTCCATTTTCAGGCAATATAGTTCCTGCTTTAACTATTTTTTTACCATCTACCGTAGTTGAATTAGCTTGTGTTAATACTATCGCCTCAGCTACAAAATGATCGTACTTTAATATTTCTTTCCTATTTGCGTATTCAGTAACTCTTATTTTTCCCATTATTTACTACCTCCAAAATAATCATAATTTGAGTTTGTTTCTGTTGAATGCTTAGCTAACCTTTCTCCCAAGCTTTCTGTTGCTTCACCTTTCCTCCCAAGATTACGATTAAAGTTGCCTAATCCACCTGAGTTACTTGGTGTTGATTCTTCAAACCATTCTGAGTAAGTTTCAGATAAAGTTTTAAACTGTTCGTCTAGACCTTCAATGGTCCCATCTTCTTTGATAGTTAATTTTTCTCTATCAAATTGTGTTTCAAGAAGCTTCTTATATCTATCATCAACCTTTGCTAGCTTAGAGTTGATTGCATTATTTAAAGTTAAGTTTCTTATCTTAACCTCACTATCTTTTTTCAGAGTCTCTATTGTAGTCTCATGATCTTTAATAGTTTGTTGTAAAGTTTCATTGTCTTTGTTATTCTTTTTTAAATTTTCAATAGTTGTGTTAGCAGTATTTAACTGACCTACTAAATCATCCTTTTGAGTTTTCAACTTAGAGTATCTTTCATCTATATTTTCTAATGAAGTTTCATAAACTTTATTTTCCTTCATAGATGCAGTTATTTTGTTTATCTGCTCATCCGATAAACCTTGTGCTTTCAATATTTCAATTAATTTCATAATATCCTCCTACGCTTTTTACGTGTTTGCATCACTTAGAGTTTTTTTCTATTTGTTCTTTTACATCTACAATAAGAAAATAAAAAGATAATAAAAGGTCGGTTATAGCATTGCTAATTCCGACTTTCTCCTTGTACAACTTGGTACATGAGCATAAAAAAAGAACTTATAAAAAGTCCTCTCCATAATCTTTAAACCATTTATCTAATTTTATGTTTTGTTCTCCATCTATCCAGCTTCTAAGCTCTGTTCCTATTTCTTCTAATGACATAGGTATTTCTGGAACTGTAGTACATAATCCATTCGGTCACGGGTGGTCAAGGGGTAAATCCTTGACCATAAACACCTCCCCGTCTCTATCACTGCATATCGGACATGTTCTACCATGAATATTAGAACTAATCCACCTAATACCTTCAACATAAGGATTTTTTTCGCAACTTCTCTTTTGAGCTTGTTGAAAAGCGTGATTAACAGCAGTTCTAGCTAATCTTTGAGCATTATAATCTACAGATTTACTAGCATTAGGATATACATTTGACCAGTCCCAAGGCTTACTAGCTTTTGGATTAACATATATTTCTAAATCTTTAGCTATTTCATATGTACTTTTCTTATTAGCAATACCTTCTGAAATTATACAATCAATATCTTTATCAAACTTCTTTGTATATTGCCATATTCTTTCAGATAAGCCTTTACGGTCTTTGTATACTTTACCGAATAATATTTCATCCATAGCAGCTTTGGGTATCTTAGAAAACATACTGGAAAAAGTATCCTTCATGTTCAAATCATATTTATCATTAATAGACATAAAAAAATCTAGCTGTACATTGTTAGCTAGTTCTGATGATCTTCCTATATTATTTTTAATAATCTTTCCAACTTGACTATGAATAGTCCTAATTTCTTTTTCTAGTTCTTTCTTAAGCTCTTCTAAATATCTTTCTGGTAAAGTATTAGGATTAACTTTAGAAAGCTTTTTAGATACCTTTAAATACATATCATTGTATATCTGTTTTATCTGTTTTTCTTGCTTCTTAGCTAACTTAAGTTTTTTATTTTGAGCTTCTTGACATAGTTTAAGATAATTTTTAGATGCCATATTCTATTCACTTTCTATAAAGAAATTTTTTTATTTTTCCATTTTTTATAAGCATCAAAGTAAATTTCATTTTTATCTCCATTGTAAGTTATTTCATAGTACATTCCATCACTAACAGTAGTAGATAATAAAGCTTTGTTATTTTGAAGTGTTTTGCAATTCCATACAACGAATACATCATCTGTAGTTAATTCAAAATTATCGGTCTTATCACACTCATTATTAAAGTATTTAACTATTTCTTCTTTACATATGTCTATAAATTTATTCGTTTCCATTATTCATCATCTCCTAAATCGGTTTCAAATTGGCTATAGCTATCTTCTAACATCTGCTTTTCTAATTGTATTTGTTTTAACTCTTCTTCTGCTGTATCTCCATTTACATTATGCCATTTCTCTATATATTTTTTTCTACTCATTACTTGTGTATTTACTTGTTGCATATCATTGGCCATTTCCTCATATTCATCACTTGGTAATGGATATTGATTTTGCACTATTATTTCTATATCTTCAATATCTATATTAGGTAAATCACCTATTTTATATATTCTAGATATTTCTATAATAGCTTCAATCATCCATTCAAGCATTGGTATCCATGAAGTCATTTTCTCCTCTATACATGAAGTGAATTGTTGATATATAGCTTTTATAGCTTTAGCACTTGTAAGAGCTTTTAAATCTTCTGTATTAAGTTTCGGAATAGATAAGCTATTATACATATCACTTAATATTCTATCTAATGCATTTTCTATTCTTTGGTCATATGCAAAGTCAGAACCTATAGTATTTACTTCTGCTTTATCACCCTCACCTGTTTGTTTATCTTTTTCTAAATTCCAAACAGCTCCAGCTTTATAACTTATCTTCGGCTTGCCATCATCTTCCATTATAGAGTCATCATCAACATTAAGCATATATACAATCCTATTCATACCTTTTATAATAGTATCTATATCTTCACTTGTAAGCTGATTATATGCCTTTTGATTCTCTATTAATGGTTTTACATCTGATTTTCCTTTTGTATCTCCTGTTAAAGCATCATTCATTATCACATAGCATGGTATAAAAGGTAATTTGGTATTTTCATTATCTTTTATAATTTTTATCGCCTTGCCAGTTCCGTCATATATAGCTTCATCTACATAACAATTGCCTTTATTCATATAATATTTTTGTTTCCAAAACTTTTGCCTCTCTCTAGATGTGTTTTCTTCTAGCTGGTAACAAAATACAATTTGCTCTAATTCTTTGACATTATCTATCTTAGGAACATGTACAAATTCTAAAGAAGGAATAAAAGCTATTTCAATCTTATTAGTAACTTTATTAGCAACTAGCTTAAGAGCTATTCTTTTTCCTATTAGAAAATCTTTAGTAGCTTTTATAATATCATTGTTAAAAAGGTTCTTTTTCAATGTCCGCCTTAGATATTTATTAAGCTTTTTTTCTGCCTCTTCATCACCTTCAACATTAATATTAAAATATGGAGGTTTTGAAAACATAAATCTAGCTTCTTCATCTATTAACTTTTTAATATAATTAGTATCTTTTTCTGTAGCTACATAATCAGTGGTACTTTTAATCCAATCCAATTCTTCGCCTTCATAATACTTGTAGTAATTAATTATTTCATTCATTTCTTCAAGTCTATCTTTAGGAAATAGTCCTTGAAGCTCCATATTTATAATATTATTTACAGCTATTACATTCATGCCAACACCTCCTATCTATTTAATGTTCTTTTAGATTTACCTTTGTTTCCTACTATAGTCATACAATAATATCTTATCTGATCCATACTATGGTCATGTTCTTTAACTGGTTTATCTTCACCTTTTTTACAAGCTTCATCATCCCAGATATAAGAGCTAAATTCTTTAAAGGTATCATAACAGCTTTCATCAAAGAATATTTTTAATTCAGTTAATAAACTAGCTACTAATCTTATCCCATCAAGTACACTATTCTTAGCTTTAATAACTTTAAATCCATCTTTAATTAGTTGAGCTTTAAATGATGCAGCTGATGGATCTAGTATTACATATTTAATTTTATAATCTTTAGTAAATTCTTTTAAATCTTTCGAATATTCTAAGTCTGTCTTTTGTACTCCTGTTGTCCTGCCACTATAATAATACTCTTTTATCATAACGTGCTTATTATCCAATGTTTTCCCCCATAAACCAAATGAAGTAGGGTTTTGTGTACCATAGTCGCAAGATACATAGTATTCTTTATATTGATAATCAGAAGCTTTAACAACGTGCTTTTCTTTATCAAACATCGAATATATAATACCTTCTGCAACTACCCATAGACCTAATATATAACGTTTATAAAATATTCCAGAATACATACCTGCGTATCTTTTCTTAATCTTTTCTGATAATGATAAGTTATCATCCATAGTAAAATGCAAGTATAGTATATTCTTTTCTTCTTGCTTATCTATCCAGTTAGTTTTAAACCAGTGATATGGTCCATCTGGGTTACAGTTAAACCAGAACTTTGAACCATCAACTGAGCAACGCCCAGTAGCTTGGTTAACAAACGATTCAGGCATTAATGCAACTTCATCAAAGAAACAACCAGCTAATGTTATTCCTTGGATAAGGTCTTGCGACCTTTCGTCCTTTCCTCCGAAGATATAAAAATAGTTAGTAATATCACCTTTACTAACTACCATGAGATTATCTGCTCTTTTATCTTCAACTTTATATCCTCTAGATTTAAGCATAAGCTTTAGCCAAAACAAAACATTACGCCTAAATGATCCTATTGTCTTACCACACATACCAAAACTTCGACCATTAAATTTACTCATAGCCCATATAGAGTATGATAATGACATTGATATAGTTTTACCACTTCTTATAGCTCCATCTGCTATAATTCCATCTTTATCACTTACAGGACTATTTGGTAACCACCATGTTAGAACTTTCTTTTGTTTCTTAGAAAATGGACTAAATTTTATAGTAGCTTTTTTTACTGTGTTACCTCTAGATGATTTCATTTTTTCTACTTTATCTTTAAGTTTTTTTATTCTATCCTTAATCATCCCAAGCATCACCTACTTGATACTCTAAAGCTTCCATAAATCCATCATCTTCAACTTCCTCATCTTGTCCACCTTGCTTCATTATTTCAAGTTCAAGCTTCATTACAGTCAATTCTAACTTTTGTTCATCCATTTCAAACTTATGTAATGTATCTATTGCCTTTTGCTTTTTATCTTGAACTCTAGTTAAAGCTTCTTCTATATTTTGTATCTTATTCAATTTGCTTTCGTAGTTTACTAAGCTAACTTCTGAATCTCCTTGAGTACCATGAGTTTCAGTATCTATTACAACTTCTTTAGATTTTTTTAAATCATCTATTCTTTTTAACATTCTTCTCTCTCTAACTGTAAGAAGCTGAATCTCTTGTTCTAATAACTTTCTTTTTTCCAACTCAATACTTTTTATTAGATTAAGTTCATCTTTCTCTAATGTATCAAAGAATATATTTTCAAATTCTCCAGTTGTTACTGCATTCTTATTGCCAGGAGGTCCAGTAGCATTTTTATTTCCTATAGGAGCACCTTTCTTTTTCTTGGTTGCAACTTTTTCTTTAGGGTTGCAACCTTTTTGTTTCCAATATCTACTTGCCCATGATTTTACTGTTGATATACTAACTTTATGTTTTTCAGCTATTTCCTTGTATTTCATACCTTTTTTATAATCTTCATATGCTAACTTTGCATTTTCATTCATACCACCACCTCGTTTATTTGTCGTTTTGGAAAATAAAAAAGAACCCTATTTCTAGAGTTCCATTAATTTAAGTTAAATCTAATATTACACTTTTAAAAAGTGCTAACTCTTTTAAATCAACAGTCGATTTAACTTTTGCATTTTTTAATATTAATTTACTATCTCTACTTTTACATATGACAGCTATTTCTTTTAAAGCTAAAGTAGTGTACTCATTAGCATCAAGTATAACACTTCCTCCAACGGTAACTATATCTTTTATAGATGCAACTGATTTTCTCATTTATCTACCACCTCCATAAAACATATAATTCTATTTAATTCGATAATTTCCTTCTTTTTTCTTATATTTATCAAACTTAGGCTTCTTTTTCATTTCTCTATCCAATTCTCTTAATTTTTCATCTTCTAAGTCATGGATCATCTTAATAACTTCATCCACATCTTTCCAAACTTTCATATCCAAAACCCCTTTTGAATACAATTTAAATACTAAAAAAGACCCACACGTTAAATGTATGAGTCCTTCTCAATATTCAATAGAAACTTAAATAATAACTTTTGAAAACGTAGCTTTATTACAAAAAGGCTACTCCTTTCATCCCAATAAAGATATTATTTTTTATTTGGTGCAAGTTGTAGGAGTTGCACCTACTAATACTCTTACTTGCATATTAGGTAGGTGGGGAAACCTACCTCTTTGTAAAATATACATATTAGGGGAATAACTGAAATTATATAAATTTCTATATTAATATAATAACATATATAAAATTATATTTTGTCCTAACTTTGTCCTTAAAATGTCCCTCAATTTGAATTTGTAAAATTATTAAATAATTCTCGCTCTAGTATATCTGGATATATAGAGTTTATAGCACTTCTTACTAATGATTCTCTTAATTCATAGTATGTAGTTTTGGATATATGCATTTTATCTAATATTTCATATCTAGGAACTCTCTTTCTATTACTCATATATAAAATATCAAATAATTCTTTTTGCTCTAACGTAAAATTATTTATAGCTATTTCTATCTTCCTTTTTTCTATTTCTTTTTGTCTTTTTCTATATTCTAAGTAATTTATTCTTTGTTCTTTTTTTATAACTTCATTTTCTACTAATCTACTTATATTATATGTCGGACCTGTTCTTTCTTCATAGCCTATTGCTCCACATCCTATATACTCATTTTTTATTTCCTCTATATCTAATTCAATTTTTTCTATTGCACTTTTTATCCTCTTGTAATCGAATAATTTACCTTCTGTTTTTCTAAATAATTCACTATATTCTTCTTTAGTCATACTAATCCCCCTCTACATTTTCTATACTTACTTCTATACAAGCCTCTTCTGAATATTCTTTTTCAGCTAATATTGCATAAATATATCTATCATCTTTAAAAGCCTTTCCATTAAGTCCATCAAGTACACTTTTAATATAATTATCAATATCAGCTTTAGTCGGTCTTATTTTACCTTCTAAAGCGTCTATTCTTTTCTTTTTGCTGTAGCTCTTTGGTACTTCAAACTTAAACTTCATTCTTATTCTTATATAACTATCATCAAAATAATGTCTAGCTCCATATGCCAAACTTACTAAGCTTTCAAATATCCTCGTCTTATCATCTGTAAAAGCTCGTCCTGTATTTGTGTTAAATCGAGGACGCGACTTAGGTACTGGAGCTGACGGGATTGTAAAATCGACTTTCATATTCAATCTCCTATAAACTGCTTTATAAAATTATAATTCTTAGTAACCCTGCTCTTTTTACATTTCTTCTTATTATTTCTATATTCATCAGTATAACTTAATCTATAAACGCTGTTGTTTGCATAGATTTTATAGTCTTTATTCTCATATATAAGTTTCATACTCAACTCCATTTTCATTCAGTTATCATTATCAATATATCGACCGAGAGCGACCATTAATCGAACTCGGTCGATACCAAATTATTGTTTTATTCTTTAATCATTATTATATTTACACCTATTGTAAGTAACGCTAAAGATTCTATTAACCAATTATCTGATCGAAGTATCGCTAATCCGCTAGCAAAACTTACAAAGCCATGTATTAAAGGATTTTTCATAACTAAATCTCCCTTTTATTATCTGATTTCTCTTAAAAACTTTATTTTAATAACTTATTTATTATTTATATGAATCTTTGTACATTTTCTTATATTTAAGAACATCTTGAATGGTCTTATCAGTATTATCACATCGTTTACTTCTAAATATTTTTATATATTCATTTCTTGCTTGTCTATAGTAGTTTCTATCTTGTCCATTCGATATATCTAAATTATCAAATATAGCTAACTTACTTGCTACCTTTTGAAACTTATTCATAACTTCCTCCTATGCTCCCGACATTAATGTCGGTACCAAACCATCTTAAAGACTTTATTTTAATTAGAATTTACTTCTATTATATTGCATCCTTCTAATATATTTAAATCTGCAAAATCTTGATAGTCATTATATAGTTCATCAAATCCTTCTATATTCATTTTTGCTAATTCAACTACAAAAGCCATTCCCCTTATGAAATCTAAATATCCAAGTCCGCCACATATGTGATAATATCCATCTTCATTATTCCAATGTGTGCATAAATCCCATTTAACAGAAACATCTGAAACAAAACTATAACTTGTTGGTATAGTAGCATCGCAATCCCAACCATTTACTTCATATAAATTTCCTGTAAGATGTCCTTTGTATTCAGTTGCTCTAAATTCATTTACAACATATCCATTCTTATCTATTAATCTAAATATTTTCATAACTACATCCCAACCTCTCAAATGCTTTATTTCAATGGTATTTTAATTATCAACCTTATCTATCGCACCAATCAAAAGTATCTTTCATGTGTTCAAAATATTGTTTTTCACAATCTCTTCTCATTACTTCTGTTGCTCCACAAGTTTTTACATTATATCCATAATGCTGTACAAAGAACATACATCTCTCGCACTTATTCTTCTCCATAAATTTCATTTTATCGTAATAATACACTTTTTTACTTCCTCCTAATCTCTTCAAAAGTTTTATTTTAATGACTTTTCTGCTACCTCAAGCCTAGTATCTTTAATCTCCACCACCCATTAAAATTCATCACCCTTTATATAAAAATAACTTTTATCTTTATATCTAAGATTTCTTTCAAATTCTTTACTAGTGCTTATGACTAATAAATCTCCTATTTCTTCATCGCGTTCTTCAAATACTTCTAATGCGGCATCTCTAGTCACTGTTATATTAAACTCATGTCCATGCTCTATTATTCGTTTTAGAAGCTCTGTTGCAACATAAAATTTATCTTGTATTTCTTTATTTTTAAATTCCTTATTCTTAGGAAACTCTATAATATCTGTCTCTTAT
>ERZ1026903.432-NODE-432-length-19859-cov-6.433498_pt1 | contig 19859 bp, 16 predicted proteins | sample MGYA00380180_ERZ1026903 | MGnify/ENA primary metagenome ERZ1026903 (study PRJEB33269, sample SAMEA4719816) | human gut metagenome | biome: human-associated habitat; feature: organic feature; material: feces | place: Cameroon | collected 2013-10 ... | reverse complement strand
GAAAATAATTTTCGAAGCTCATAACAGTTATCTCCTTTACGAACATAGTATACTTGCTTTTTTAAGATGCGTCAATTACATAATTGACATATGCCATAAATAAAAATATGTCACTTCAGTTATTAGCGTTCAAGGTAAATTCTTATGTAATAATATCACAGAAGAATTTACCTTTTTCAGGTACAATAGAGATACTAAATTTGCAAGGGGAACAAAGCATTGGAAAAAAGAGTGGCAAGTGTCGATAGAAAAGATGTGTTGCCTGCGGAGTATGTGAAAACACTTGTCCGCTGGCAGCGGTTAAAGTTCATCGTGGATGCTATGCGGTAGTAGAAGAAACATTGTGTGTAGGATGCGGGAAATGTGCAAAATCCTGTCCAGTAGGCTGCATTAGATTTTAACAATGATAATGCTAGAAAAATCATGTGAAAACATGAAATGCAATTTAGAATAAAGAATGAACTTGATGGTCTGGGATTTCTAGACTGTCAGGGCCTTTTTTCTTATCTGGCAGCAGTTTTCTAGGAATTAAAAAGTAGAGAAAAGCCTTATTTTAAGGTGAATGGTATTTACAATACGAGGAGATAACGAAACTATGTCCGTTACCTCCTTTCTACATTAGCTTATTTATATGTTGATTATTTTGCACCTTTTTTCTTTTTAACAAGCAGTACAATGTTTATTATGCTGAAACTAGAAATAAGGAGCAAAACAGACCAGAGGAGCAATTCGTTGCTATCACCAGTCGGAGGCTTTTGGGTAGATGCACCATCACTTGTCAGTTTTGTCCAACCAGCATAAACTGTTTTGTTTTCGTTCAGCTTGATTTCCGTGATTTTCTGCATCAGCGTCTTATCGGAATACCAGCCGGTAAAGTCATAGCCGTTGCGGGTCGGGATGTAGTCGGAAAGGTTAATCGTCTTACCAGAAGTCGTGCGGATTGCATGAATACTGCTACCACCGTTGGTATCAAAGGTCAATGTGTAGTAAGTGGTTCCTTCGTCGTTGTTTGATTTTCTTTCAAAAAGAGCCTTTACAGTCACATTTCCTGCGGGCATGGTAAACTTATCTTCGCTGATCGTCACATCGCCGGAAACAACTTCCCACGACTTGAAGTGGTAGCCACTGTCCGGCGTAGCAGTTAGTGATATTGTCTCTCCCATCGTTGCGGATCCGGGAACAGCAGTTGCAGAGCCATTTCCATCATTTTCTACGGTCACAGCATAAACAGTTAAGTCATAGTAGAGTTTTAAGGTCAATATATCCGATGCACTGCTAATCTTTTTTAATGTCCCTTTGGTAATACTTCCTTCTGCATCAGGATTATAAGTGTAGCCTGTATAGTTTTTTGGCTCAGCGGTAACATTCGAACCGATAGCACCTCCAAGATATTCCGTTTCTTCCAGCGTATAACCATCGTTACTAGCCTTATAATGCTCCACGATATATTTTACCGTATCGCCAGGAGTGATTGGCGTAGGGGAAACAGATTTTTTCCAGTTAGCTGTAACGGTTACGTCGGCGTTTGGCATGGTAAAGGTCGTTGTCGCGCTGCTTGCATCCGCAAAGGCAACATCACGATTGGAGGTCCAACCACCGAACTGATAACCGCTGCGCTCACCAGCCTTAATCGTTACTGTTTCGCCCTCTGAATACTCTCCATCGCCCGAATCTTGTGCGTAGCTTCCGTTCACTGTGACAGCATACTGCGGCTGCTTTGTAATCAGTGCAAGCTGCAAAGCGGATTCGTTCCCCGCACTATCCTGTGCGTAAAGGGAAAGAACACCACCGTTGCTCTCCAGCGTACCGGGTACGGTGAAGGAGCCATCGTTAGCCGCATCGACAGATTTACCATCATTTCCGTAGAAAATCTTGCTACCCGCGTCCGCCGTGCCTGTGATTTGATATTCGCCCGTCATCTTGTCAGCGTAGAATATCGGAGCAGAAAGAGTCAGCACAGGCGGCGTTTTATCCACACTAACCAGCAAGAACACACTGGTCATATCCTTGGCGGTCGTATTGCCCGCAACACCTGAAATACCGTCGATTCTGAACATCAGGCTGCCCTCAAAATCGGGAAGCATATACCCTGATCCTGCGGTATTCTCACGAATTTCGGCATTCGTATCCATCCGTGTGACCTTGTAGGTGACACCGGTTGTTTCGCAGCTTACCGTTAGCACATCGTCGGTACCGTCCACATAGGCATGGTACACGCCGTTTTCGTCTGCTATGCAAGGCGTATCATTCATGGAGAGCATCAAATTCAACGGCGTATATTGTGGCAGATATTGCTCGGAAGATTCGACTTCCGTACTGTAGTATTTGCCGCCCTCGATGGTTCTGTATGCCCTCACGCCCACCTTGTAGGTCTTGTTTGCTTCAAGGTTTTCTGCCGCCGTGGTGGAAGAAATTTCTCCTTCTTCGTTCACCTCAACCGCTTGCCCGCCAACAGTAAGTGCCATATTGATAGAGGTGGCGTTTTTATCAAGGTCATAGCCGAAACCGGTGTCCTTGTATGTGCCGTCGTCTTGCTTCTGATAGATTGTCACGGCGTAACCATCGGCACTGTCTACCTTACCCCACGATGCCGTCATGACCTCGTTCCCAGCAAGGTTCAATGCAACGTTGTCAGGCGCAATCGGATGGTTGTTGTTCGTGTAGCTCACCTGAGTGTCGAACTGCTGATTGTCGATGGCGACGAGACCGGTCAGGGTTTCCACCTCGCCGTCCTCGTTGGTACTTTCAACGCTCTTTTCCGTCATGAGGAAAGAGGTCACAGAGTAGCTGCCCGTGGGTGCCAGCGCACCGCTCTGCGGAATCTCGACTGAGATATTACTTGCGTCCGTTACCTCCTGCTCATCAATCAGATAATCTGCTCCGCCCTTTTCATTTGCAAAATAGGTGCGAAGTACATACTTTGTACCAGTTTCGGCGTACTTGATTTGGCCAGTCACCTGCTGATTGTTCAGAGACAAGTCCAGTTCCTCAAATGGTGTTACAGCGGCTTCCTGGTGTTTTTTTAGTTCAAGCGAGCCCGTGTTGACCGTATAGGTCCCGCCTTCATTCAGCCGTAGGAGCGCCACGTTGTAGTCCTTGTTGTCCGTCGTGTTATGTATGATGTCGATGTCCGCATTGATGTCCGCGTCGGCATCAATCAGACCATCCTCGCCCACCCAGTTGACACTAATCTCTTGGTTGTCTTTCTGAATCTTCAAAGAATCCTTGATTTCCTGTTCGGTGACCGTGTTCTCAAAGGCCAGCAAGATATACGGCGTTTCGTCTGCACCGGCAGTCACTGTGATTTCCTCTGTGTTCCCACCGCTAGCTACAGGTACACCTGATTCTTCCGCAAGCAGCATAGGGACAGCCTCGCCGCTGTCCTCCGACGGCATGGCCTGCACGATTGGATCGACGCCCTTGTTCGACCAGTCCCATTCGGGCAAATAGCCGAACGCGTTAACCTCAATATCCCAACCGCCGCCCATGCGGAAGTTGGTCTCAACGATATTCGGCAAGAGTACCCATGCCCGGGCACTGGCAAGCCAGCCGCCCACCTCGGTCATCGCACCGAGATACACGTCCATATTGCTAAACGCCTGCTTCATGCCCTCGCTGACGCTGGCATTCCTGATTGGGAAAACAGTCTGTCCTCCTATGACGAGATTGATATTCGCAACATCTACACCAAGACCGCCGAGGACGCGAATATTGTCCGGGAACTGCACTCTGCCCCTGACGCTGCCATTTGCGCCTACGCCAAGATAAAGGTTTGTTTTGTTCTCATCAGTACCGCCGAACGCACCCAGCTCGACGGAGGAGTTCAGGACAATAACATTGAACTCAGTATTCGGCAGATGCAGGTTAAGGGCCTCGGAGCCGACGAAATAGATACCCTTGTAGGTGGTTCCTTTATAAGTCCGCTCCTGTCCGTTGAGCTTGAGAGCATAGCCAAAGCTGTCAATAATGGATGCGTTCGTGCCGACGATACCCACCTCGCTGGCCGTAAGGGAAATCTCACTCGGTCCGATGACTACGTCCCCCTTGCCCTCGATGAGATGGAGATAGGTGCCCTTCAATGTGCCCCGTAGCTTGAGGGGTGGGATGGCGAAATAGTCGCCGTTCACTGTATCAGCCAGATTGCTGAATCCCGCGCCGCCGCCGTTGAGCTGTCCGATCGGCACCGGAGGAATGAGGGGAATGCCGGGGCTTGACGCGACATAGAAGTACAGCGTGTTGGGGAGCAGACTGCCGTCTTGTTTGCTGCGTGTCAGCTCCAACTCGGCCTCGGTTTCAAAGAGATCAAAAGCGTTCAATTCCAGATTGAAAGCATATTTTTCTTTGCCCTTGAAGGTATTGACCTCGCCCTCGACGCTGGCCAGCTCCAGCGACAGCGTTTTGGCCGTGTCAAAGCTACCCGTTGCGTGAACGCCGTTGACCTTAAACTCGTTCTTCTCATTTAGGCCGTAGCCCAGTTCTTCCAGAGTGAAGCTTGCCCCCTCAAAGATGGTTTGGAAGCTAATATCACCGCTGAACACAAGATTTCCCGCCGCATCGGCAACAGCCTTTTCCAGCTTTGCATTGGCATATGGGATATCAACGTAAATCACAGCCTCATTTTTCGTTGGATTAATGTCAAATGTGAAACCGTCCTGTGTGAGCTTGATTTTCAAGTCCTTGCCTGCACCGCTTTTCGGCTGGTAGAACTTAAAGCTCGGTGCGTTCAGGCTCAGGCCGCTATGAGTGATCGTTCCGTCCTTGTGGATGACGAGCTTGTTGTTTTTGTTGGAGGTATCCCATGTCGCCGTCACGGAGGGCGAGAGCAGTGCCGCCCCACCGGTAAAGGTAAATTCCGTGCCGTTTCTGCTCTCATAGTCGCCGCTGATGAGGGCAATAGGATCGCCGTATTGCTGTTTCAGGGCGTTCAGTGCCGCATCGTCGGCCACATATTCCACCGTCACACTGTCCCCGTTGGCAAAGGCGGCCAGCCGCTTGGCCTCAATGGAGATTTCTACCTTGTCCGCTTCTGTCGGAACATTCTCAGCTCCTTTCTTCAATTCGCGGAAGCCCCAGAGGAAGTGCACATTCCCACCTGGTTCATTACTGTCGAAATGGTAAGCAACGTCGCCCTTACACTCCACATAGGTGTTGGCAGGACTACTGTCCGGTGTTACGCTGAATCTTTCCGGAAGAATAATATCAATGCCCTGCACATCAGAGGCTTGCGTCAGTCCTACAAATGGATTTGCCCAAGTGTAGCCGTCCACATAAACATCGCGGATATCGACCCCGCAATAGTCGCTTCCCTGAAAGAAGGCGTCCCAGGTAGACAGATTTTTCACCTTGCTGGTAAGAACAGAGCTTTCGGTCGATTCCGTATGCTGATCCGTATTGTAGACAGTGCGTCTCATCTTAATTGCAGGACTGTCTGTGGCGTTTGCGTGCCCCATGCCGGTAAAGTCGTCGAGGGTATAACCCCACCTTGGCATATAAGCATCACTATCAGTCGTAGGAGGGACATATCCGCCTGTGATATATATACTGCTGACGGTTGTCAGTACGCCCCAGGTATCTTCTGACGATTCGTCTTCCTTGCACTGCACCAGCTCATAGTAGACCGCGGTCGTGGCGGTAAGCGTGCTGTCGGGCAGCTTGGTCGTCAGGTCATACTCCACTTTGATGGCTTTTGCATCGCCATTTGGCGTTTTATTTACAAAAGACACATTTTTCAGGCGGAGCGTTGTGGGATACACAAGCTCCTGTTTGTTATAGCCGTAGCCTTTCCATGTAACAAACTCACAGAATGGTTTTTGTTTGTCTGTTTGATTGACACTGCTCGACGTTGCGGCAGGGGAAGTTGTGAGGGAGCCGTCCTGCTTGTTCAGCGTCATGCGGATATAATCGTTTTGCAGGACGAGTGAGCTGTTGCCCACCGAAACCTGCTCTACAGTGTCTGCCCGTTGAATGTTGTCAGCAACATAAGCCAGCGCTTGTGCGGGTAGTGCGCCTAAAAACAGGCAGAGAATCAATAGCATAGATAGGAATTTTTTCATATTGTGTTCTCCTTTTGTTCTTTTTTTTGTTTTTGTTGTTTCTTCTCTCGTTCATGCAGCCTCATACAGACGACCGTTATCACTACGGCCAGCACGAATGCAGTCATAGCCACCAGCACATATCCACCCACCCCTTCATGCAACAGGATCGCGCCGTACATTCCTGCGGCATCCATCGGCTGGATCTGCACCGTCCCTAAAGCTCCCGCAAGGGACAAAAACAGCAGAGCACACAGAGCAGACAGGTGATAGACTCTATGCCGCTCCTTTCGGCGGCGATATTCATACATTCGCTTTTTTACCAGCTCAACACGCTTTTCTGTATCGTACATACCTTCCAACCTCCTCAAAAGCACAGCTTAAAAAAGCCTTTCACTTATATAGGTACAAAAACTCGGAAAAACTCTCACCTCAAAATCGAATTTTTTCAAAAAATTTGGGAGCTGCACAAAAGCAACTCCCAAAGAAGAAAAATTCAGTTGTATCACGGTATGAGACGGCGGGAGATAAGTTTTCCCACTGTCAAAATCAGAACGGGCAGGAGATAAGCGATATACTGTGCCGCGCTGCCGTAGGCGATCAGCAGGTTATAGATTGCATGAATGGTAATTGCCGCCCCCAGCAGGCCGCAGGTTCCGGCAATTTTTAACCATGTCCGCCGCCACACATAGACAAGCCCTCCGCCCACTATGGCCCCACAGATGACGTGCATGGCTCCCGTCCCAATGCCCCGGAAGAAAATAAAGGAAAAATGTTCGGCTCCATTCTGAATCAGATAGCAGACATTTTCAAAAGTAGCAAAGGAAAGGGCGACGATCACGGCGGCAATTTTGATCTGCTCCGCTTTTGGCTCGAATACCAACAGATAAAAGAGCAGTGGCAGGAGCTTCATTACCTCCTCCACCACGGGAGCGATCTCCGAGGTGGCGGCAAAGGCATCCGCCTCGTAAATCGCGGTAAGAAAGGTGTTGATATAAGCGGAGAGCAGACATGCACCCATTCCCGCAAAGCAGAACAGGAAAAAATTTGTCTGCCGCTTTCCCATACACAGAGCAGCAATCAGCAGAGGCGAGGCCATACAGATCAAAACATTTTCAATATAGGTCATCTCACCACCGCCTTTCCCGTGGCTGGCAACAGAGCGAGCAGGCAGAGCGTCAGCAGAAAGTCAAACCAGCAGTAGGGGCTGGAAATGGAAGCCCCCGACCAGAAGCAACCTGAAGTCCAAAGGGCATACTCCACCGCCGTATAGCACAGCACCCCGATGTGGAAATGCCGCAACTCCCGTGCCGTTCCCGTCTGTGTATAGGCGTAAGCAAGCCCACGGATGGAATGATGGGAAATAACGATCATCATGCCGCACCAGAGCAGATTGGAGAGGACATCCCCAAAGGTGCAGTAAAACATGCACAGCGGAACGCCGATCAGGAGGGCAAGCAGGGCTTTGCGGCATGCAAACCCCCTTTCCTCCGCGGTGGAAAGCCCGTATTGCAGAAGATAAAGAAAAATCACGCTGGCCACCCAGCCAAACTCCGACACATAAAAGACCTGCGGCGTTTCAGAAAATAAAAGCAGATACAGCGTCCAGTAGAGAGAGCCGAGGGCGAAGCAGCCGTAAAAGCAGGTCAGCAGAAAATACGCCTGTGCCCGGCTTTTCAGATACCAGATGCCGCTCAGGCAGAAGCCCAGCAGGGTAACAATGAATTGTGAAAGGTTACTGACAAGCTCCATCCGCACCATCCTCCTTTTGCTCATCCGGCTGTTCCTCCCTGTTCAGCAGACGGACGCGGAAGCATAAAATCGTCACGCACACGCCAAGAACAAAAGCGAGCAGTCCAATCACGATATATCCCAGCGCGGCGCTGCCACCTAACATCGTTGCCGCCGTTTCAAAGCCGGAGAAAGTCCCCGGCTCGATTTGTTCCACAATACCGGGCATGGAAAGGGAAATACCAACTATCACCGCAAGACACGCCGCCACACCGGAAACGGCGGCAATCCATCTCCGTCGCAGTCTTTTTTGACGCTCTTTTTCTGCGGTACGCCGTTTTACCTCCGCGATTCGTTCCTCATGGCTCAACATTTGTGATCCCCTCCCGTTCCAATAATCCGCGCAAACGTTCTTTTCCCCGGTACACCATATTTGTAATCTGCTTCACGCTTTTTCCCATGACCTCGGCGGCCTGTTGATAGCTCATGCCTTCAAAATAGGTCAGATAAAGGGTCTCTCGATATTCCGAGTTTAACTCGTCCATACAGAAATGTAAAATCTGATTCCGTTCCTTTGTTCGGACGACCTCCTCTACCAGCGTTTTGCCGTCCGGCTCCCCGGTTAAGTCCTCAAAGCTGAAAAAAATCTGCCGTCTGCTTTTGTGGCGTAGAGCCATGTGCCGTGCCGCTTTATACAGATAGGCCTTAAATCCGCCGTCCCGGATGCGGGGCTTTTTCGTAAACAGATAGGAAAAGGCTTCGATCATCAGATCTTCCGCTTCGTGAACGTCATGCAGATAACCGTTTATATATAAGGTCAGCGGGTCGCCATATTTTTTCATCAGCGCCTCAAGCCCTGCTTCATCACCGCACAGATATTGCTTGTAAAATTCTTCATCGGTGCTCATGCTGTTCACTTCCTTTCTGCCATGTCATTCCTGCATTTCCCATTTTCGGGCAGTTTCTCTTATGGACAGATAACCTCACATTACGTTCCACTTTTTTCAAAGATATAATCCTGTTCTGTCTGAAAATAATATATACATTATATGTGAACATCAGCATAATTTCAAGAATGACGATAAGAAAATCAAATAATAGTAGAAATGTAAATATGCAGTAAGGAAAAAGTACAGAACCGGAAAAGTATACAACGATGAAATGCTGACGCAGGACAGCATCTCATCGTTGAGGGGAGACTACAAAGAGCATTCCTGAATATACCATATGATAATCTCAGCGGCTTGCTGCTCACATTATATGAGCATTATTTATAATTCAAATTCATCTAGATCATTCGGGATATAGAGGGTTCCATGGTAATACATGGAGCCTTCTTTTGTATACAGTTCTTTCCGATTCTTTAGTGTGTCATCTTCGGTGTGATACAGGATCAAGTTCCGGATATGTAGGGTTTCAGCCAGTTCACAGGCATCCTTTACCGTGGAATGATGCTTCTTATATGGCTGGTATTTGTCAGTTTGCCCATAGAGGCAGAATGCTTTATGAAGAAGCCATTTACTGTCTTTGGCATATGTTTCTTCGTAAGGGTTAAATGGTTCATCACCGCAGCAGGTTAATTTTTCTTCTCCGTCTTTTACTTTAATCATATGAATCTGTTTGCCAATGGCAGTGCAGTGTTTCTTCTGAAGGAGCAATTCTGCCATGGAGTGCAGGATATGAATGACCTCCTCATGGCCATAAATATTCAGTTCCTGTTTCAGACCTTTTTCTGCAATAATTATAGTCAGTAGTATTGCGGCAGTGTTCAGAAGTAATGGCGAAGGTGTGTTTTGTTAAAGAAAGAAGTTAAAGGGGGCATATGTCAAAAACATTATTGACATATGCTCTTAATGGATTTAATATATAAGAAAAACAAGGAAGGAGCAGTTTATGCCAAGACCAGTAAAGTGCAGAAAAGTCTGCCATTTTCCGGATGTTTTAGAATTTTTTCCAGTAGATGATAATAAAAAAACTCCGCCCATTATTTTGACGATAGATGAGTACGAAACAATCCGTCTTTTGGACAAAGAAGGTTATAGTCAGGAGCAGTGTGCAGTATCTATGCAGATTGCAAGAACAACGGTTCAACGAATTTATGAGATTGCCAGGAAGAAAATAGCAGATGCACTCATTGATGGACATCCACTTAGAATCGAGGGTGGGGATTTCAGAATTTGTGACGGTCAGAGCAGCAACTGTAGCTTTGGGGGTTGTTACAAACAGGAAATTTACAAAAAATATGCAGCAGAAAAAGGAGAAGGTATCATGAGAATAGCAGTAACATATGAAAATGGACAGATTTTCCAGCACTTTGGACACACAGAGACATTTAAGATTTACGATGTAGAGGAAGGAAAAGTAGTACATTCAGAAGTAGTAGATACGAATGGAAGCGGACATGGCGCATTGGCAGGAGTTCTTAATGCATTGAACGCAGACGTTTTGATCTGTGGCGGAATCGGAGGCGGTGCACAGACAGCGTTGGCAGCAGCTGGAATTAAGCTTTTTGGAGGTGTTTCAGGGGATGCAGATGAGGCAGTAGAAGCCTTCATTAATGAAACACTGGATTACAACTCGGATGTGAAGTGCTCTCACCATGAACACAGCCACGGGGAAGGACACACATGTGGCGAGCATGGATGCGGAAGCCATAGCTGTCATTAAGAAGAATAGCAAAAAACAATAAATAATACGAAGGGGTAAGATGAAGCAATTAAAAAAACAATGGAATAAGGTAACGGTACTTTTTCTGACATTTGGGATAGTTTTCGGATTATTTGGGGCAATGCCGGTACAGGCGCAGGATGAAAATGCATCTGGAAGTACAATTTTTGATGTGAAAATCGTACATACCAATGATATTCATGCACGGGTAGAGGAAGATGATTACAATCAGGTGATCGGAATGGATCGACTGAGTGGAATTGCACAGGCATTTACGGAAGGAGCGGACGGTTCGCTGATGCTGGATTCCGGAGATACCTTTCATGGACAACCGATTGCGACACTAGTAAAGGGAGAATCGGTGGCAAAACTGATGAAAGCTTGTGGATATGATGCGATGACCACAGGAAACCATGACTGGAGTTATGGAAAAGAGCGTTTAAAAGAGCTTGGTGGAATTGCTAATGTCAAAATTTTATCCGGTAACATCAAAAATGCAGATGGGACATCCTTTTTTGATACGGATGAACTTGTAAAAGAGATTACAAAAAATGGAAAAACACTGAAGATCGGTGTGTTTGGTGTAAGTGATCCGGAGATGAAAAATAAGACAACACCATCTAATGTGGAGGGATTGGACTTTCAGGATGCAGTAGCTTATGCAAAAAGGGAAGCTGCTACTTTAAAGGCAGAAGGGTGTGATGTGGTGATCGCATTGTCTCATACGCTTGATCCAAAGAATGTGGCTGCACAGGTGGACGGCGTCGATTTGTGGCTGTGTGGACATGAGCATATTGAACTCAGTGAATCTGTGACGACACCGGACGGTTCAAAAACCTATGTATCGGAAAGTGGACATTATTTAAATAGTGTGGGGCTGATCGATCTGAACTGTACTATGGATGAGGATGGAAGTGTGCATGTGGATTATGAGAAAACATCTGTCGATTATGAAGAAGCACAGAATTATCCGAAGGATGCTTCCGTGACAGCTGTATTGGATACGATCAAAGCAGAAAACGAGACAGCACTGAATCGTGTCATCGGTACTTCACCGGTGGAATTGGACGGTGTCTGGGAACATATCCGTATCGGACAGACAAATCTTGGTAATGTCATAACTGATGCGTACCTGCTTGCCACAGGGGCTGATATAGCCTTTGAAAATGCTGGTGGAATCCGTGCTTCTATCGCTGCTGGAACGGTAACGTATGGAGATGTTATCAATGTCAGTCCTTATGGAAACTATGTGGTGACAAAGAAGCTGACTGGTGCACAGATAAAGGAAATGTTGGAGAGCAGTCTTACTATTCAGAAAAACTGTATTGTTGCAAACGACAGTGGTGAATGGGATGCGTGGCCAAATGACAGCGGAAGTTATCTGCAGGTTGGTGGAATTATCGTCCGTTTTGATCCGGCGCAGCCGGCGGGTGCCCGAGTGCTTTCTGTGCAAAAAGATGGGCAGGAGCTGGATGATACAAAAGAGTATACCGTAGCAGTTAATAATTATCTTGCCGGTTCTGACAGCTATCCACAGCTTGCCAATGCAGCGGAGATCGGAGAATATTCCTGTTGCGAAGAGCTGTTGATTCAATTTTTTGAACAGGGTTCCGATGCAGTTACTGGAAGTGCAGCGAAGCAGAATATGATTCAGACAACCAAAGAGACAGTCAAACCGGAACAGCCATCTGTGCCTGTTATACCGTCTGTACAGGAGCAGCCATCGAAAGAACAGCCGGAAGCTGTGAAAACAGAGGTGAAAAAAGAACAGGCAAGTGGAACAAAAACTTCAGTAAAAAGTCCGAAAACAGCGGATAGTAATGAACTGTTCTGCTGGATGATACTACTGTTGCTCAGTGGCGGAGCAGGAAGTATCTGCCTGGTTCAGGGAAATAAAAGATAATTTGTAACTGTTCAGAGCCAAGCAAAATTAAAAAAACAGTCTTAAAAATGCAAGCATTTTTAAGACTGTTTTTTTAATTTTATTTGGCGAATACGCCATACCGACGAAATGCGTAGCATTTTGGAGGTTGGCTCTGAACGTTTACATATTTTTATTGTTTGCTTAACTGGGAGCAGTTTTATTTTTGGTTTTCTGCCTGATATTTCTTGTATTCTTCTACAGGCATATCCAGGCCGGTATATAATTTATAAGCCGCAACGCCCTGCCACAGAAGCATACCTTTTCCACCGATCGTTTTTGCACAACCAGCTTCTTTTGCTTCCCGAAGAAGTTTTGTTTCTTCCGGATTATATACAACATCACATACAATCAGATCGGAACGAAATACAGATTTGTCTGTGATTGGAGAACGATCTTCATGAGGTTTCATTCCTACCAGTGTTCCATTTACCAGAATATCTGCTTTTGCAATTTCTTCTTTTAATCTTTCCTGATCATCCAGACAAAATACCTGAACATTACAATCCGGTACTTCGTTTTTCAGTTTAGCAGCTGTGTCTTTTGCGCGATTAAGAAACGGATCGTCTGGATTGAAGATGGAAATGGATGTTGCTCCATCAAGTGCACACTGTACCTGGATGGCTGTTGCAGCTCCTCCTGCACCTAAAATCACCAGTTTCTTTCCTTTTACATCTACGCCATGGTCTCTTAGATTTTCCACAAAACCGATACCATCTGTCATGTGTCCGATCAGTTTTCCGTTTTCATTAACAATTGTATTCACTGCACCGATAATTCTTGCAGCAGGTGATAACTCATCCATGTTCTGGGCTGCTGCTGTTTTACATGGCATAGTTACATTGCACCCTCTCATTTTGAACAGACGCATCGCATCCAATGCTGCCGGTACCTGATCTTCCTTGATGTCAAAAGCCATGTAGCTGTAGTCCAAATTATGATAACGGAAGCAGAAGTTATACATATCAGGAGATCCTGAATGTCCTACTGGACTTCCAATCAATGCTAATAAACCTGTTGTTCCTTTAATTCTCTGTTCCATTTTCTCCTCCTGTTTTGAGTATGAATTTGAGATGCGACTTCATAAGTTTCTTTTACTCGCTGTCCATCTGGCGCAGTCTGAGAATCAGTTCTTCGCAAATCTGCAATTCATCTTTTCCGTCTGTTTCAATGATAATATCCGCTGCTGTTTCATATTTTTCTCTTCGTTTCTCCATAAGATCGGCAATAAACGGAACTGTTTTGTTATTTTCAATCAGCGGACGGTCATGGCTGTCTTTGACACGATCCAGAATAGTTTCAGGCTTGGCAGTCAGAAGAACTACACGTCCGTTTTTCTTCATCTCAACGACATTACATTCTCTCATTGGAGTTCCACCGCCACAGGAAATCACGACATTCGTTTTGGACTGCATTTCAATAAGAAGGTTGGTCTCCAGGTTGCGGAAATACTGTTCGCCATATACTTCAAAAATATCGGAAATAGTCATACCTTCTCTTTCAGCTATGATCTGATCCATCTCGATTACTTCCATTGCAAAGGAGTTTTTCAAAAACTCTGAGATGGTACTTTTACCGGCTCCCATGAATCCAATAAGCACAATATTATAGTTAAACAATTTTCTGGACTGGATTCTTTTACTGTTCAGTGTGATGCTTTCAAATACATCTGCTACTTCAGCTTTATGACGTTTTTCTTCCATTCTCTTTTCCAGCCATTCTTTCTGTTTGGCTTCTTGTTCCGGCTGTAAGATTGGAAGATCATTGGTCTCCTTATAAGCCATGATATCTTCTACAATACGATTACGCATAAGCAATGCATCCAGGATGATTTCATCACACTGGCCAAGACTCTCTCTTAATATTTCTAACTGATTCATTTTATCACCTTTCCCATCTGATTATTATTTTTAATATTATAACAGCTGTTTTTGTATACTACAATACAATTCATCGATTTTCTGCTTTAAATCGCTAAAGTTTTTTGAAAGATAAATAAATCAAATTATGTCAGAATGTGTTGACGTGTAATCATAATGACAGTACAATCATTGTAGATATTGAGAGGATACTAAGGAGGAAAATCAAATGAATGTTACTGAAATCAGACGTCCGGCTGACATGGAAAGGCGCACCATAATGCAGGCGGACTTCCAGAAGATATGAATTTTGAACTTGTAGAACCAGTTAGAATTCCATCCAGGATATATGCAGAAGGCTGCAGTTGATTTCTGTAAGCAGATGGGGATTCAGGTAGAGGCATGGAGTCCAATCGGTCGAGCCAGAGTTCTCAAGGAGCCACTTCTTATGGAACTTGCAGAAAAATATCAGGTATCTGTCGCACAGACCTGTATCAGATTTGCTCTGCAGTGCGGTGTGCTGCCGTTGCCAAAATCTTCTTCCGGTGAACGAATGCATCAGAATCTGGAAGTTTTCGGATTTGACATAGAGGAAAATGATATGTATCAGTTAATGACTTTACCGCAGATCGGATGGTCGGGAGAACATCCGGATCGGGAGCGGGTAAGATTTTAATTCAAAGAAAATAAAGCTATTGAAAATGACACCCCCTAAAAGAGGTGTCATTTTCTTATAAGAGCTTTTTATAGAAGAGAAGTAGTCGTTTATACAACTTCCGTCATAATCTAAATGTCTGCTCATAATTTATTTCTTATTTTTGATCTGGCCATATTTGTAGAGAGCAACCATAGCATTTACGGCTTGTTCAGCAGTCGGATAAGCTGGGATTCCATGATCTCTCAACTTCATGATAGCTTCCTGACATTCTTCACCACCCTGGCATTCCATAATGAACGGTTTTCCAAGATGCTTATATGTCTCGTAAATATCGATAACCAGATTTGTTACAGCCGGAACATCTGTTACTGCTGTCGGACAGATGGATCCAAGTATTCCATGTACATTCGGGTCACGCATTACCTGTGTGAATGCACCTTTATACTGAACAGGTGAAGCTGTTCCGGAAATATCAACAGGATTAAGCGGTGAACCAAACATTGGCATATATGCACGGATTCTTCCTGCTAGATTAGGAGAAATCTCTGCCAGCTCATGCATTGGCATTCCCCGACGTTCAAAGTGATCACAGCTGAGAAGACCTGAACCACCACCGTTGGTAATCATAACGATATTGTCACCCTTTGGTGCCGGTTGCATTCCTAATGCCATGGAAATATCAAGGAATTCCTGCCATGTGGTCGCACGGATAGCTCCAGCCTTTTCAAAAATATCATCATAAAATGCATCATTTGTTCCTTTGTTTTCAGAAGCAGTATGTGCAAATGCTGCTTTTTCACCAATCTTTGAACCACCGACTTTTATTGTTACAATTGGTTTATCAACACTGCGGCAAGCTTCAATAAATGCATCAGGACTATCCAGTCCTTCAATATAAATTGCAAGACATTTACTGTTTTCATCTCTTCCAGCGTAGGATATAAACTCACAGAAATCAACGTCAGCTTTATTTCCAAGTCCTACGAAGAAGCTCATTCCAAAATGATCTTTCTGTGAGGTTCCAAGTGCCGCAAGCAAGTTGGCACCTGACTGAGAAATCATTGCTACAGGACCTTTGATTGGAAGATAAGGGATAAATCCGCAGTTGAAATTAAGGTATGGACTTCCCATTCCTACAAGGTTTGGTCCAATCAGAGGCAGCTCATGATCACGACAATATTGAGTGAGTTCATCCTGCAGTGTTCCACGTCCGATTTCTTTAAATGCACTTGTGGCAATAACAACAATCTTAACTTTCTTTTCAACACAATCTTCCAAAACAGATTTAACAATGTGTGCAGGTACAGCAAGAAAAGCAAGATCGATTTCATCAGGAATATCCTTTACAGTCTTATAAGCTGTAAATCCGGCAACTTTATCTGCTCTTGGATTTACAGGATAAATCTTTCCTTTATATCCCCATGTTAAAAGGCCATCAACAACTTTATAGCCGACTTTTGTAGAATAACGGCTGGCTCCGACTACGGCAATCGTTTTTGGATTTAATGCATACTGAAGTTTATCAACAACATATTCTCTTGGATGTTTTACGATCATATTACTGCACCTCCTCTGAGTCAGTTGAGAAACGACATTTTACGGAACCGGATTCCAGTCTGTTCTGTAAAAAGTCATCCGTCATAACGCATTCTTCCCAATATCCGTTATCATCATCAAGACGGGCTACCCAACGTCTGAACTGTCTCTTTGAATTTGCTACTTTTACTTCTTCAATCTCAGCGTATCCTTCCAACATTGTTCTGATTGCTTCTACATCATTTATTTCAGTATAAGCGGTTAACATACAATCATAGAAAGAGTCACCAAATTGTAGAATATCTACGAATTCCGGCATAAGTGAGAATTCATCTACAATTTCTGCTTTCCTGTAACTTGGAACATTCTGGAACATACGGACCAGATACATATGCATTGACATTCCGAGTGCACGGTAATTAATATAAATCATTGGAAGCATAAATTTTCGTTCATCAACACACATTACAATGTCTTTCTTCATTTGCTTGCCATCTAAGCCGGATAATTTCTCCAGCATGTCAAAATCAAACATATCTGCGATAGACTTTGTACTGTTAAGAGCTTCGATAATAGCAAAATCCTTTTTATCTATTTTGTTCTGAACTTTAAGGAATTTCTTCTTCTGTTCTTCCCCAAAAATAAATTTTCTGTATCTGTCTTCCGGAACATCCCATTGATTTACAAGTGATTCTCTGACATCTGCCCTGATCGGACAAAGATGTACATATTCAACCTCCGGTCTGTCTTTCCATGGCTGGATAACATCTGCAAGAAGATTGTCCAGAACTCTCATGTGATTTCCGTTAAAGAAATCGAAATCGCCCTCTGCGAGATATCCTGTACAAATATCATCTTTATTCTGATACCACTTGGCAAATTCAGCTTTTACCTTTGGATCTGTACCGTCTTTTAATTTGACAACCCAATAATAAAGTCCCCAACCGTAAACACCAACATTTGGATTCATAACGAACATGATAAGATGTTCATCATACATTCGTTTTAATCGATCCTTGATATCATCTGGTTTGATTCCGGTTTCTTTTGCAATATAATCGATATTCCAGACTTCAGGATAGACTTGATAAAATGACTTCGCAACATTATATGCTGCAACTTCTGTAGCATCAAGAGAATATGTTCCCGGTTCAGAGTAACCGTATCCTCTAGGTGGAAAACAGTTTTTTTTCATCCATGCCTGCTGCTGATCCGTTCCTATTGTGTATAATGTTTCTCCCATAGAATACCTACCTCCTTCTATTTTTATATACACGCTTCTTATATACCCAACATAACATAAACAAATCGATAAACCAATCTCTTTCAGATGTGTTTGAACAAAGCTAATCAGATTGTTTAAAATAGCCTAAAATCTGGAAAAGATACTTTATTTTTATGTCAATTTATACTATAATTACATATATATTGCGGAGCTTTTAAAAATATATGAAAGAAGAAAAAACAATTTTATTTCAAGACAATTTTATACATAATTCTATTAAAGATGCATTCCTGCAACTCCTTATGAAAAAGGATTATATGCAAATCACTATAACGGATCTTTGCAAATATGCAGGTGTTAGCAGAGGAACATTTTATGCTCATTTTGGTAACATAGGGCAGGTGGTTGATGAATTGTTTTCAGATGCATTATGTGATATTAAAAATATGGCGTTGCTATCAGAAAATGCATCGAATTCAAATTCAAAGAAGGGGCTTTGTTGGGTTCTTCGAAAGAATCCAAAATATCAGCCGCTTTTTTTCTCAGAAGCGTTGTTTCTTCAAGCTGTAAAGCATACTGTTGCGGCACTAAGGCAAGATTTTCTTGATTTAATGAGTGGCAAGACGGAATTGGATGAAGCTTCATTAACAGATTTATTGACAGTTCAAATTATGGGATGTTTGGGGATGTGCAGAAAGCATCTGGGAGAGTCTGATGAGGAATGGTGCAGATTCCAGGGTTGCTTTGATCTCTTCCTTAAAGCAGGTTATCAGGGGATTATTCAAAAATAAGGAGAGTATTTCTACTCTCCTTTAGCGAAGAAGGGACATTGCCATTCTTCGGTATGTATGGCGTTTTCCACGAATTGCCACGCTATAGGCTGTGATATTCTCAGGTAATGCCATGCCCATATATCCGCTGTCTCCAATATGATGAATATCCGCACCGGCCATCTTACACATAAGAGCAATCTGACGAATGGTATCTTCATCTGCACCTTCCTGAGATGTTCCAATCGTTGTCATTGCCAGAGCACCTTTCTCATGCGCCTTTTTAATTAATTTACCGGCATATTCCATTGTGATCCCAGGAACTGTTCCAGGTGCCGGAAGTAATATTACGTCTGCTCCTGCATCGATAAAATCTACAATATCTTTTTCAGTAAGAATTTTTTCGCCTGCTTCTGAAATGATTCCGGATGCATGCATTTTCCCGGCTGTAAGGATGACTCGGTCACCAACAGCGTCTTTTAATTTAGAAAGAGCCTGCATGATCGCTTCATTGTCAACCCCTACTCCAGGATTACCTGTCAGAACAATCATGTCTACTCCCATATCTGCGGCTTTCCTTGCATTTTCTACAGTTGCCTGGCGGCCGGTTGTCAGATTCCAGACAGACTCCTCGTCATTGTTTTTAATTGTAGCCGGTTCTAGATTTATCGCAACCATTCTTCCGGTAAGACGTTTTACTTCACGAATAGTATCTTCCGGTGATACATGTGGCAATCCCTGGATTACAGGCTGATTGACATCGAAAATATTTAACATGATCAAGTCTGCTCCAAGTGAGGTTACAAATTCTGCATTTGTAATGTTCACTAACATCGGTGTTACGGTTCCGATTGTTTCTGCAGCAAGTGTTCTTCCTTCACTATCTGCAATAGAAGTTAATAAATCTGATTTGCTATAAGAAGATAATTCAGTTGCTGTTGTGTCTATAAGTCGCTTTGTCATGAGAGTAGTTCCTTTCTAATAATATATATTTTTCTAAAAAATTTCCTGATTAAAGTAATTTTGATTGTCTGACATCCTTCTCATGTTAGTTTTTTTATGATTAACAATATAAATACCGGCGCATACCAAAACTAATGCAACCAGGCTGCCAACATTAAATGCCTGTTTTACCTCTCCGAGTATCAGTGCCGATAAGATCACGCTGCAAAGTGGATTTACAAATCCGAAAATCGCAACTTTGGAAACATCATTCCATGCAAGCAGTATAGACCAGAGCGTATATGCCACTGCTGAAACCATCGCAAGGTAAAATATAATTGCCAAACCTCCGGCAGTTATATTTCCCAGGCGTCCGCCCATTCCAATTCCGATTAAAGTCAGAACAATTCCGCCCATCGTGAACTGGGTTCCGCTTAACACTACCGGTGATACTTTTTTGGAAAAAAGATTGATCAATACAGAATGTCTACTGTATTGATCAATCTTTTTTCCAAAAA
>ERZ1026903.429-NODE-429-length-19934-cov-311.375874_pt1 | contig 19934 bp, 15 predicted proteins | sample MGYA00380180_ERZ1026903 | MGnify/ENA primary metagenome ERZ1026903 (study PRJEB33269, sample SAMEA4719816) | human gut metagenome | biome: human-associated habitat; feature: organic feature; material: feces | place: Cameroon | collected 2013-10 ... | reverse complement strand
GGTCTATTAATACTTACACTTCACTAAAACCGCTTGTTTATGCCATCTAGCTTTAAGCTTATTCGTGAGTGCATTTTTAACTTTAGTTTACTTTTTCTAAAAATCAATTTTTTTGTCGCTGATTAATCCTTAGGACATTTTTACTTTTATGCAAAAATAATTCTGAAATTTTCAGCTGAGGATCTGTTTTTATTTTACATTTCTGAACGCCACAGCACAGTCCTTTCCACCAAATGCAATACCAAAGGCTAAGATGTTTTTTACCCTTGATATCTTTAAAAAGGGAGCACAGTAGTTTTTCTCTTCAATCTGCTCTAAGGCTCTTTGAGCATATTCATCGAGATCTTCTTCCCTGGTAACTGCCTTTATCTCAATAACAACAGCTATGGAATTGCGCCTTGACTTAAAGGTAATATCAGCATAACCGTCACCAGATTCATAATTTGAATGATAATCAGTGATGATATCTTTACAGTTTGAAAACAGTCCGTTTAAAAATCCGTGGTAATAGTTCTCATGAGGAGCTTTAGTTGCAGTGTCTCTTACAGATACATAGTGCTGCAGCAGGTCAAAGAGAATATCTGATGCCTCTTGTGCCTTACCGTCTAAAAAGCTGTTTACAAGAGTGGATGCAGTATTGTCCTTTGACAGTTGTTCCTTGAACTTCTGCTGAATGTTCTGTGTAAAACATTCTCTTATTTCCAGATTTGGTATTCTTGCAAAAATGTTTTTGCTTGAAGTGTTAGCTTTTTTGAGTTCTTCTGTTGTCTTATCCCAGTCAACTGTTAAATAACCTGTATGCAGAAGAAGTGACCAGAAGTCATCAGGATTATGTTCAGACAGATTGTCATAGTTCATGGAGTCATTCAGATTGAAACTTACTGACTTACCGTCAATTAGGTCCTGCATCTTCTGAGTGTCTTTATCTGTAAGGTAGCCTAAATATTCATAGATAGAAGAACTTGAGGTTGTGCCAATCCAGTAGTTGCCGGCATTTATAGAGTCAGTAAGTCCATTAAGTTTTTTCTTATGGCTTTCATTTATAAAGTTAACCACATCCCATGGACAGAACATCTCCTTGTCAAAAAATCTGTAACCGTCGTAGTTGTCTTTTACAAGGGAAGAGTATTCTGACAGGTCATAGTCATCAAGAAACCTGTTTGTTTCATCCTTGGTAAAACCGATGAGACCTGAATAATCTATATCCTGTGAAACTACAGTATTAACATAAAGATTGTTAACACCTGTAAAGATACTGTTTTTAGCTACCTTTAAACATCCTGTCATAACTGTCTTGGTAAGAGTGTTCTCATTTTTGAGGATATCAAGAAAGCCTGACATTAGAGTTACCATTCTTGAATGGTAGGTATCGTTAGCATCTATTTTTCCGGTATAGTCCCTGTATTTTAGTAAATCGTGATATGAGGCCTTGGCTAAAGGTACATCATATTCATCTATGAGCAGGACTGGGAGTTTACCGTATTCCTTATATAAAAGAGCTGACAGGGTATTTAATGCACCTGTCAGATAGTCTGAATTCTCAAACAGTCTTAAAAAGCTTATATCTGACAGTTTTTTTAATTTATCCTTATCTTCAGCATCTAATTTAGAGCTTTCCAAAAGGTATTTATATTCAGATGCAACTTTAGATACAACAGCTGCAAATCTTTTATAGGCATCTTCAAAGTTATCTCCATCCACACTCTTTAAAGTGATAAAGATAACAGGATATTTACCCATGTACTTTTCACAGAACTCTGTGTCTTTTAATATTTGTGTTCCTTCAAAAAGTCTTAGCTGTTCTGAAGTGTCAGAAGGATTATCTTTGTTTATCTTTAAAAATGAGTTGAGCGTACTCATAAAGACTGTTTTACCAAAGCGTCTTGGTCTTGTAAACAGAAGTACCTTGCCACTGCCTTCAAGAACATTTTTCAGGTATGAGGTCTTATCTACAAAGTAACAGTTATCGTTCCTTATTTCCTCATAACCGTTATAGCCGTATGGTAATGGCAGAAACTTCCTATCGCTCATTTGTCTTATCCTGATCTATACTCCATTCATCATATATTTCAATTATACATGATCAAAACGCTATCTTCCTGATACCACAGCAGCGTTAGGTTTAAGTTTGTTTTTAATCCAACTGCCAGCAGAAAAAGTCATCTATTTCTTTAGCATTACCGACAGGCCACTTTCCCTGTAAACACGTTTTACCACACATTCTTTGAAAAGATCCCTGTCTGTAATGATAGAAACTTTACCGCCTACAGTTACTGTTTCATTCGTATTTTTATCAGCAACGTCTTTTGATTTTGCTCTGGTAAGACCTGTGTAGATCAGTTCTTTAGTTAATACAGGATTATAGGTTGCACATAAAACCATACATACGTATGAGTACTCACTTCCCTGTGATTTGTGAATAGTCATAGCAAAACCTGACTCATAGTCACTTAATCTTTCAGGACTGATGCGTCGCACTTCTTTGAAGTTTTCATCGTCTCTTGCTGATTTATCTTTTGGAGGAAAGAATACTTTTAAGCGGTTTTCTGCTTTGCCTTCGTCAGAATCAAAAGCCACAAAACCAACATCACCATTATCTACATTCAAGAATGAGTCATTCTTAGTTATAAGAATTACCTTTCCTGGATAGAAATCTTCAGGATCATATTTTAAGTTAAGGCTCTTTGAACCTCTTAAAAATGCTTGAACATCATTGTTCACTTTTTTATTGATTTCTACAGTTCCTAAAGGTCCATTTCGATTAGCACATAAGATACGGTAGTGATTTAAAAGCTCAAATATTTCTTTAGCTTCTTTGTCATTTTTTACGACAAATTCTTGTGACTTGAGTTTTGATAGATACTCTCCATCATTGCAGAAAAACTCTAAACTCTTTTTGGTGATTAAAGATGAGAGTTCTTTAAGTCCTGAGCGGGACTTATCCTTGATAAATACAGCTGAAACTTCTGTTTTGTCATCTTTTGAAAACAGTCTGTTTCCATCAGTAATTTCTGTAATCAAACCTTCTTTTTCAAACCAGTTATCAATTTCTTTTTCGTTATCCTCGCTTACTTCATTTACGGCTTTAGCAAGCTTTCCTAAAAGGGAGGTAGATTTGAAACGATGGGACTCTACCAACATTGAAACATTTTCAGAAATGTTATGTCCTGTTCCGTCTGATTGCAGTAAAGCTTCTTTTGAGTAGCCTAAAATTGAACTTAACTTTTCTAATTTTTCACTTGAAATAGAGTTCTCATAATTTAAAACAGAACATAGATCTGAGAAAACTTTGCCAGGTTCAACTGAAACTAACTGATCTTTATCACCTAATAAGATAAGCTTTGTGTCTTTGGATACTGCCTTAATTAACTTTGAGAATAAACTCAAAGAGATCATAGAAACTTCATCCACAATCAAGATATTGCAAGGTAAAGGATTATCCTCGTTATAGTTTGGTCGTTCCTGGTGAGGAATAATACCAATAACTTTATGGACAGTAGTAGCTGTTCTTGGGATCATTGATAACAGTTTTTCTTTGTCACAATGGAACTCTGAACACAACTTGTCAAAAGACTCCATAAAGCTACTGTCTTTCTGCAACTGTCCTTCAATAGATTCAACCATACGTGTTGCTGCTTTTCCTGTAGGAGCACATAGCATGATCTGCTTTTGCGAATTTGGATCTTTGGCTAAAAGTAACATTAAAAGTTTTAATACAGTAGTGGTTTTACCTGTGCCAGGTCCACCGCAAATCACAGAAAATTCGGATATTGCAGAAGATGCTGCAGCTACCTTTTGCCAGTTAACTTTGTCGGAACTGTCAGGAAAAAGGATATCCAAAGCTTTTTTCAGGTATTCAAGTTCTTCTTTACCGTGCGCTATAAAAGCATGACTCTTCTCTTTAATGAAAGTAGCAGCACTGTTTTCATAAGCAAAAAATGCTCTAAAGTAGATACGACGATTTTCAGAATTTAGGTCATAAACAAAAAGAGGGGTAATATCCTTAAAATTATTGCTTACGATCTGATTATTATTGCCTATAAGCTCATCTTCTGTACTTTGAATTATGAACTTTGCAAATTCATTTACTCTAGTTGCTAAATTTTGAAATGATATTTTCAAAAATTCATCATTTTCATAAAAATTGGCGCATATTCTGTTTAAAAACAGATTATTTATACTATTTTCGTCAATTTTTACGCAAATATCGCCATTTTCTAAATTTAAGGTTAAAACAATTAACCAGAATAAATGTAGCTTTGTAAAAGTCTCTTTGTAATCCTTTAAATAATGCTCAGAAATAGCAATTACTATCGGTTTTACAAAGAAGATCTCTCGACACTTTTCTATAAGTTCATCAACCTTTGCATTAGGATCTTCAAATAAAGTGAAGAAGGTATCTATTACTTTTAATTCTTCGCTAATGTCTCTTTTCATGACTCTATTCCTCACCTTCATCACTGTTATCTGCAGTGTCTTCATTTATGCCGTTAAAGAGCTTATCTAAACGCTCAATCAGAGCTTCTGATGGTTTGACATAGAACTGGCCTGAACTTCTAGCATCAAAACTATTCATACCACGCAAATACAGATACATAACGCCACCAAAGTCATTTTCATAGGAGAAGTTAGGTAAGCTTGTCTTTAAAAATCTATATAAAGCTAATGAGTAGAATAAGATCTGAACATCATAACGAGATTCAAAAATTGACTTTAAGATCTTCTGCTGAGTGTAACGAGAGTAACTGTTTCCTAAGTAATTAGACTTGTAATCTATCATATAGAACTTAGGACCTGTTTCTGTGACAAACTTTGCCACAAGATCCAAGCTACCATTCATAAAACCTTTAAAATTACTCTTTTTAAGATCTGGTAATTCAGGAATTGAAGTCAATTCAAAAGCTTTCACTTCACTTTCATAAAAGTCATGGCAGATACCATTTAAAACTCTTACCTTAAAATCTTTACATGGAAGGAAATAGTCTAATTCTCGAGCACAATCTAACGCTTTCAAATTAGATAGTTTTACTTGATTACCATCTTTTGCTTTTGGTAATAAGTTGGCATTTAAGATGTCATACAACCATTGTGAAAGAGCTACGATCTTTTCATTTTTTGTGTCTTCATCGTCACCTGGTTTTGATACCAGATGATAGAAATCGTATTTTAGTTGAGAGTTTACAAAGTTATATAAAGAGTCTTTATCTGCTTTGTCCACGTCATCTTTAGCTAAAACAATTTCCATTAGCTTATGTAAGAAGGAACCTGCTGTACTGCCTTTAGCAAAGTTAAAGTTGATTAGATCTTTATCCTTAGAATCATCTGAATCACCATCTTCAACACTTGTTTCTTTTTCATCAGCACTTGATGCAAACATGTCATTGTGAGCTCCACTAGTGATAGCTGAGTATGAGGTTACTGTAAAACTGTTATCAACAGCTCCTTTATCTAAACTTGAAACTGAACAGTCTTGAGAAATTGAATTCTGTACTTTAATACTTTCATCAAGTTCTACAGTTTCTAACTTTTTGAACAGTTCTGGATTTTCAACAGCCTTTAATGTAGGCTGAGGATCAGCTACTACAACGTCTTTTGTAGTATCAATTTCCACTTCTTTATCTTTTGATTTCTTAGTTATCCTCTTACTTGGCTTTCCTTTTGAATCAGCAGAATCATCCTTAGATACTAAAGAAATCAGCTTTTTTAAAGGTGATTGATAAGGTTTCCTTTCTAATGAAACACATGAAGGCAAAGTTATAAAATTAGCTAATTTAGCTCTGGTTAAAGCAACATACAGTAATCTTTCTTGTTCTTGTAAAGCTGCTACTTCAACAAGATCTTTTACAGATTTTCCTATTATTTTATTTTCTCTGTCTAAAGCGTAGCTTACTTGTTTAGAATCAGGATCATAATAAATAGCACTGTCTTTACTCTTTAAGGCCATAAATCCAGATTCATAAGGAGTAAATACAATAGGGAACTCTAGTCCTTTTGACTTATGAATAGTCATGACTTTGACAAGAGATTGCTCTGATTCTAGGTGTTTTTTAGTAACATCTTCTGATAGCTCACCTTTATTGTTTAGAACTAACTCTTTAAACCATAAAAGCTGAGCATTTGAGCCTGTAACTTTAGAATTAACTGATTGAACTATCTCTGCAATTTGGAAATAGTTAGATAAAGATCTTTCTCCACCATCAGTTTCTAAGATCGTACATAGAAGGTCATGCTGGTATATGTATTGAGAAAATGCTGTGATAAAGCCATATTTCTCCCAAGAGTCGCGACAAACTCTTAATAAAGTAATTTCACTATCAAGCTTATCGGACTTTATGCTATCTAAAAATTTCTCTGAAGATAACCTTAATAGAGATGAACCTAAAAGACGATTTACTTTAGGAGAGTTAGTGCTATCACACATAGCTTCCATCAGATAAATGACATTTGCAGCTTCTTCAGTGACAGTTATATTGTAGTTTTTATCTTCAGAATTTATAACAGACTCTTTATCAGAAAAGTACACTGATTGAATAGACTGTTTTTTTAGGGCATCTTGGATAAAACTATTCTCTTTTGCATCATTAACTAGGATAGTAATATCACTTGGTTTTACGTCTCTTTCTTCGCCATTTTCAAAGATTTTGCCTTCTAAAAGACATCTCTTAACGTCCAAGGCAACAAATTTTGCAATTTCTCCATAGTAGTCATTAGCCTTAGGTTTTTCTTGAGAATCTGCAAAAGAAACTTCTCTAATGTAGTTGCAAATAGGAATTTCTTTAGATGAGTCATCTTTAAAATAGAATCTTACGCTATTTGCTTTATCAGAAAAATTCACTGGTTCAAAATGAATCTTACTATCAAGATATCCTTCCTTACCACTATTGTTATAGTAATCAAACGGATTTTTTACATATGGATAGTCGATTTTAACTTTCTTTTCTGACAAACTTTCTTCAGAATTTTGTGATTCTATATTTGAAAATGATCCTTCAGAACTTTCTTGAGTTTTGGGCTCTTCATATTCATAAAAGATCTCGTTTACACCTTTAATGATATTCTGACATGAACGGTAATTGGTGTTTAAGGTGTAAACATTACCTTTATTTCCAAGAATTAACTCTTTTGCTTTGTTGTAAGAGTTAATATCTGTTCCTCTAAAAGCATAGATAGACTGTTTAGGATCACCAATAAGATAACAGTGAGCACTCTCATCAATGGCATCTTGATTTAAATACAATTTGCTAAAAATAGCAAATTGTACAGGATCAGTATCCTGAAACTCGTCAATCATAGCTACAGGATATCTTTTTCTTAACAGGGAAGCTAAAACATCACCTCGAGATTTATCCTTGTTAAGAGCAACTGCCAACTGTCTTAAGACTTCATCATTTGAGATTACATTATCTCTTTCACATAATTCATCAGTCTTTAAAATAACTTTGATTGCTACAGAGATTTTCAATTCATTTTTAATTGTGTCTACTGCTCTACGTACATCTAAGTAGGCTCGTGCAAACTCTTTGGCACTGTACTCAAAAGTTTCAAGTTGTTGCAGATTAGCAAATTCAGAACCTTTATTAACTTTCACAAAATGAGAGTTGTCTTGATTTAAGATTTTGGATAATGTTTCATCATCTAAATTTTCTAACTTTGATATAAAGTTATTTATATTGACAGAATCTTCTTTAATAAAACTGTCTACAGCTTCAAGAAAAATTAAACCAGTTTTCTTTGCCCAATGGGGAGCTCTTTCATCTATCTTTCCTGAAGACAATTCATATAAAGAACCATGTGTAATCTCTCCTTTTGGAGTTGTACTTATGAGTTGACCTTTATATCCTTTTAATGGATCAAGATAATGTTGAGTTAATCGTGAGAAAGAATTTATATAGTCATCAAGCAAATACCGAATTCTATCATCAGGTGTTTTCTGTAATTCCTTTTCGCCTTCTTTATAATAAGATTTTACGGAAAAGCCATAATAGCCTTCATCAGGATCGATGAATCTGACCTTTTCTAAAGCGTTCACTGCTTTTTTTAATGTATCTCCTTCAGGATCAGTAAAACCTAAAAGGTTTAGCAATAAGTCTCTATCAAAACCGTTGTCGTTATAGAATAAAGATCTCCATACGGCAAGCTTTGCTTCTTTTTGCTCTAGAGAAATATCTTGAGTGAGATTTACATTAAAGGCTCTTCCTGCCTCAAAAGAGTAAATTTGATTTAAGGCCTTATTACAAAAAGAATGAATGGTACTAATTGAAGCTCTATCAATATTACGCTCAGCTCGTGTTAACAGACGAGAAAATACTGATGCAGTATCTTTTAGTTTATCGACATCTATTGCATCAATAGTATTTTCTAGGTATTTTTCAAAGCATTTGATAGCTATGTCTTTAAAAGGAGATTCAAAATCTTCGATGGTCTTAATGCCATTTTTAATTTGGTCGAATGAAATTCGACTCTCGTGGATCTTTTGTAAAACTCTGGCTCTCAAATCAGATGCTGCAGCATTGGTAAAAGTTACAATTAAAATATTCTCAATATCTAAAGGTTCAGTGTGATTTCCATTTTTTAGACCTTCAATTAAAAGGCGAACCACAAGATTACTGATGGTAAAGGTCTTACCAGTACCAGCAGAAGCTTCAATCATAGATGATTTATCTAAATCAAAACCTGCTAAATTTAATTGCTTTGGCTCGAAGTCATTATCTTTGTTTTCATTGATATTAGACATATTTAGGTTCCTACTATTTCTTAGACTTCTTTGGTTCTGCTGCTACAGGAGCAATTTCTGTTGCATATATCTCTAAAATTCTGTTTGCTAAATCTTTTTGATGTTCACTTAAATAATCACCATCAAACTGCATACTGGTATCCTGACCAAAAAGATAGGTAGCTTCTTTATCTTTTATAAAGTCATCCTCGTATGAATCCTGGCCTACTGCTAATTTCAGATATGAACTAGTATCTTCAGCAATTACGATATTCTTGTATGAAGCACGCACGATTGGTACTGGGATTAAATTCGTTTCAATATATATATTTACTAACTCTTTTAAGAGCTCTTCGGCACTTTTTTCTTCACATAAAGTTGTAAATTCTTCAGGATCAACTACATATGAAGATTGCCCTTTTGAATTTACTTTAACCACTTTGATTGGCTGTAATTGCTGTCTTGTTGTGAACTTATAAGCTAATAATCTTAAATAAGATTCGATAATTATATTAGGAGTTGTTTTGTTATCTGATGAAACAGAACCTAATACTAGATTTGAATTTTTAGGAAGCACTCCTCCGAAGGTTACTTGATGTTTTTGGCCTGCAACAGTAACTTCAACCGTCTTTAAATAGCTTTTTTCTGAGTTGTTGTCATTAGCAAGCTCAGCTTTAATGGCCAGTAATGTTTTCAAGCTCTCTTTTACTTGAGTTTTAACTTTGTTTAAGAAAATACCGTATGGAAGCTCACCTTTTTTAGCTTTTTGATCTAAATAGGCATCAACGTCATCTAGCATTATCTCTTCAGACAAAAGCTCTGCAAGAATGTCATTTCCGCCATATGAACCTAAATCAAAAGGCTCTTCATCTTTTAAATCAGTCTGATATTTCAAATCTAGTCGTATTCTCAGTCCTTTTTTAAGAATATTGAGACATGGTTTTAGTAATGCCTGTTTAAGATCTGAAATTGATACTGTAATGTTATAAGGCAGAGAGATATTCCATGGATTATCTTCATTATGATCTTGTAAAAAGCCAATAGGAACGTATTTACTCTTTTGATCTTTTTCTTGTTTCCAGAAAGCTTTTTCATTAAATGAAGGATATAACTTTAAACTACAATCCTCTTTCTCAAAATTTCTTAAATCATAAGAATTCAGATATTCCTGTCTAAAGACACGAGCTATAACTTCCTTTCGATTTTGATCTGCATTGTCAGTATCTTGAACTGTAAAATTATCACCTAAATAGTCTTCAAGCTCAGTGATTACTGTAGATGGATTCTTTTGAGTCTTATCGATTGGTGACTCACCTAAATAAGAGAGATACAAACTCTTTTCAGCAGACAGAATTGCTTCTAGGAAAATGTATCTGTCATCAATGGATAAAGATCTGTCATTGATCCTAGATAAGGACTTAACGCCCATCAAATTAAAGCTTGGGGTTGTGTCTTTTCTTGGGAAGGCATCATCATTTAAACCTAAGATATAAATGTGTTTAAAAGGCACCGCTCTCATTGGCATTAAAGAGCAGAAGATTAATCCTCCACGTAAATATCTTGAAGAGTCTCTGTCGTTACCGAAGGCATGGATTAGTTTTGCTCTAAAAACAGGAAGCTTAATCTTGATATTAGAACGAACACCTTCCTCAAAAGGACTGTCTGCATTCTCAGTATTGTCTTGAGAACTCTCACTACCCTTTAAGTTATTAACTGCCTCATTCATCTCTGAGAGGATCTGTCTTATAGCTTCAACTTCTTCTTTTGATTCCTCATCCAGGACAAAGAAATTGTTTAAAAGCAGAGATTGTAACTTGTCAGTCCACTCTAAGGTGGTGATATTTAGATTTGGAGAGAAGACGTCTCTTACAAGCTTTATCTTATCTACAAAATTACAGAACTTATTTAATAGTTCAAAATCGCTAGGCTCAAAATTGTCATAGGCTATAGTGCTTCCATCTTTACCTAGCATAAAACCGTTTAATAGACGTTCAAGACCGGCATCCAGAGTCCAAGGTAAAGGTTCTCCTTTATCATCAAGCTTTAAATGCTCTTTGATGTCTTCTTCATCCAAGCCCCAGTGCACATTAACTTTATCAAGCCAACCTTCAATAACAGATAGATCCTCAACAGTGATATCAAACTTTTTAGCAATAGCATCTACTGATAAAAGATCAGTAACTAAGTTTGCAGTAATACCTTTGTTTCCAATTGAAAGCAGTTGTACAATTGCATCAGCAATCTTGCTTGATGAGCGTACGGTCTGATCGCAAATTGAGTAAGGAATAAAATCAGGATCATCTCGATTAACTGAACCAAAGACAGCTTCAATTAAAGGAGCATAACTCTCAATATCAGGCATCATGACTAGCATGTCACGAGGTGCCGTGGATTTACCGCATACATCTTTTTCATTTTTTATAGTAGATAAGATCTCGTCACGTAAGATCTCAATCTCTCTTAATGGAGTATGACAGGATCTAATCTGCAGTGAGCGATCATTTGCAGCAATCTTATGTTTTTGTTCAGTGTTAGTACTTAATGTTAAAAGACGATATTTAAGGCTATCTAAGATTGATAGCTCATTATCAGACTTACTATCTTCAGTAGGGTCAATAAAAGCAGGTGTTATATCTACTTGAGCATCTTGAGATAACAGTACATTTAAAGTATCTCTGCCTTGTTTTCCTAATGAGATTAAAAGAGGATTAACTTCGACAATTTCTTTATTCTCATCAAAGAGTTTTTCAAATCTATTACAGTAATCATCTTCGCTTTCATTAAACTTAAAATCGCTAGTTCCTGCTAGAGGAGACATGCCATACTTTTCTTTTAAAGCATTTGATTTTAAATATTTGATAATAGCTTTCTTTTCTGATTTCCATTCAGAGAATTCTGAACGTAAATCTCCCCAATACTCTTTACAAGGATTAAGGTTCATAAAGAACACAGGGACAACCTGACCTAAAGCTCTGAAAAGCTCTATTACCTGAGTAGGAAGAGCAGTAACACCAAAGATAAAGACTCTCTTTGGCAATGTGTTGTAGTCTATTTTTTCAGGGTGTGCTTTTAAGTCGGTAAGCTTGAGTATAAGTTCCTTTACAACTGTAGCTCTATCCCATAAGTTACCTTCATTATTATCACAGGTCTTCTCAAGATTTCCCTTTAGCTTTGTCCAAAGCTTTATTTGCCAGATATTTCCTAAGATAGAGTTAATAGAATTTTTGTTGATACCTTTAAGTCTGTAGTCTTGAGCCACCTTTTTAATCCATTTCTCTAGTTTTGAGCCTTCTGCAACTGTGTACTTGCCATCTTTTACAGACACTGCTTTAAAGTCGTCATCTGTTAAGTGGTTCCAATCTAAGATCCAATCAGGACGATACATCTGGTATTGGTCAAAAGTATCCGCGATAGCTCCACACAGCTGATATGCTTTTTCAGTCTTATCTATTGATGACTCAATCTTTAGATACTCTTTCATTGGTTTGTAAATAGCGTCATCACTTTTAGCAATATCTTCCATCAAGGAAAAGATAGACCAGGTCATGTGCTCGTGAGAGAAACGGTTAGAAGAGTCTGCGTTGTTTAAGGTTTTATGCAATGACCAGATAAAAGCCCATACCTGTACGAAATCAATACCTGAGCAAACTCCATTCTGTTCAGCAATTTCCTGCTGAAGGTAGGTCTGCATACCTTTGTTCATCACAATGACTTTTTCAAAGGCAAAAGGATTGGAATTTGGGCTTGGAACTGAACTTATTATCTTGGAACATAATGCAGCTAATGTGGTTAAATCATTTGAGTTGATGACGTTCATTAAAATTTCTTTAGACATTAGCTATCTCCTTAAAACGCATTGATAAGTAAAGCTTAACGCAGAACATGTAGTTTTTTAGTAGTAGAAAAGTAAATTTTCCAAAAGTTTGAAAATGACAGCATTATGAATTTCAATCACTATATCGATATTAACATATTTTTATAAATTAGATTTAATTTTATACGCTTTATGTGATAGAGATTTTACAGTTTGGATCTAAAAGGAAATGCTTGGAAAGACAGAGCTAGACGAGAATGGTAAGATCTGATTTGGATTTGAAGCGGGCATAAAAAAGCCCACCGAAGTGGGCCTTTTTTAATCATTGCAAGAAATTATTTCTTGTAACGACGAGCTAGGTTGTCTAAACGCTCGTTAGCACGTGCAGCGTCTGACTTAACGAATGCAACGTCGTTTGCTAACTTTGACTGCTGAGCCTTTAAAGCGTCAACGTCAGCTGCGATAGCGTCTAACTTTGACTCTAAAGCAGAAGTGTTTGCACAACCAACTAATACTGATGAACCTAAAGCAACAACAGCTAAAGTAGCCTGGAACTTATTCATTTTTATCTCCAAAACTGTTTAAACAGATAATAGGAACAAACAAACATAACCTTTGTTCCTTTGAACAATGCTAATTATAGTATCAAAATTTGCGAATGGCACATTTATTTCAAAAATTTTACAAATTTTTTTTAAAAATTTTTCTCATGAACATTAAACAATGCTCAAAATTATAGCCAACACATTGAAATATAAAGATATATTCAGAGTATTGGCTATTTATAATCTATGTAAAATGTTAGTTACTTATTTTCATTTTTGAGCATTTTTACCACTTGCACTAGATCTTTCAGGCATTTTGCGTCTAAAATTTTGCTTTTTTCGGTCTCAATATGCTCGCCAACTAGGAATAAATTTGAAATTCCAGCTCCCTTGGCCGCAATTAAATCACTTGCATGATCTCCAATCATAATAGAGGACTTTAGATCAATACCAAGATCTGCTGCAGCGCTCTTGAACATACCGCTCTTAGGTTTTCTGCACTCGCAGATACAACGGTATTTCTCTATAGGAGCTTCTGGATGATGTGGGCAGAAGTAAATTCCATCAAAACAAGCATCATATAAAGACAGATTTGCCTGCATGAATGAAGTTACTTTAAAAAAATCTGATTCTGTGTATTTGCCTCTGGCAATACCAGATTGATTGGTGACAAGAACTAAAAGATATCCCATATCTTTTAGTTCTTTTAGTGAAGAAGCTACGCCTTCAATCAGATCATAATTCTCTATTTTTCCAACGAAGCCGTAGTCTATGTTGATTACACCGTCTCTATCAAAAAAGGCAGCTTTTCTCACTATGCTAAATCCTTAATCTTAGCAGGATCTAAAGCGATATCCTCAGATAAGGTAATCACAATACCCTTATCTAATACTTCTTTAGCAATATCTTTAGCTTCTTCTAAAGAATGCAGTTTGCATGAACCACACTGATATGGATTTGATGCAGGAACTACAGTACCTTCAGGCAAAGAATAGATATCTTCCATTGAAGCTCTAAAAGCATCAGCAACTTTTTTACCATCAGCCTTGCCTATAAGGCTCATATAGAAGCCAGTCTTACAGCCCATAGGTGAAATATCAATTACTTCCACCACACCTTTCTCATTTAAATGCTCTCGCATGAAACCTGCAAAGAAGTGCTCAAATGTGTGAATTCCCTTCTCAGGCATCATCCCCTGATTTGGTTTCTTAATACGCAGATCCCAGACTTCAATTTCATCGCCTAAAGGAGTTTTCATCACTTTAGCTAGTCTTACTGAAGGAGCTGGCATAATGGTATGGTCTACTAAAAAACTGTCTACTAATGGCATTTTTATATCCTTCTTTATGTATTTTTCTAATACAAGTGTTCAAATATAACGTGGTCTTTTAACTATATACTAGTATAGATTGCAACGCTGTAACTGATATTTATAGTTTTGAGAGCGGTTATAAACCTGTCTAGCTACTTTAATCAGCCAATCCTTGCCTTTATAGGTTCCCTTTCTGTAACCTGACCAACCTTCATGATAATTTAAATACTGATTAAAAGCATCAGTTAACTTTACACCATTAGTCTTTTTGGTTTTGGTCATGTACCAGCCAATAAAGTCTAATGAGTCTTTAAAGTTAGAACGTGATGAGAAGAATGAGCCTTCATCATCTACGTAGTCATCCCAAACAGGATCTTGAGCCTGGGCATAACCGTATGCAGAGCTTCCTCTTCCATAAGGGATAAATAAGAACCAACGCATTGGAGGCTGAGCATCTTCTCTAAAGCCAGATTCCTGAGCCATGATAGACATAGCTACATTGATAGGCACACCATACTTACGATGTACATCGTGAGCATCAACATACCAGCTATCCTTCTCCTGAAAAATAGAGCATAGATTCTCTGTATTAGAAGGTGGTGTAGTAGTACAGCCTGTCATCACCGCCAAGCTAAATACGGTTAGTGCGATACTTTTTAGGGAAAGTCTCTTCTGCATAGTTAGTCTTAATGTATCCAATATGATTTATTACCAGAATTAAATAGCGTCGTCGCCTTCTTCACCAGTACGAATTCTGATCACGCGCTCTACATCTGATACGAAAATCTTACCATCGCCGATCTTACCTGTATGAGCACCTTCTGTGATGGCTTCAATACATAGATCAACATCCTCATCTTTTACTACAAGCTCAATCTTAGCTTTTGGTAAAAAATCAACTACGTACTCAGCACCTCTGTAAAGCTCAGTATGACCTTTCTGTCTACCAAAGCCTTTAACCTCTGATACGGTCATACCAGAAATGCCTTTTGAACTTAAAGCTTCACGAACGTCGTCTAATTTGAATGGTTTGATAATCGCTGAAATCTTTTTCATTTTTTTATCCTAACCTGAAAAAATTATATTTTGCTACCATGCTGGTTTGCCATATTCTAACACTGAAGGCAGACTTTTTTTTCTGAAATGGAAAGCAAATTTGCAAATTAAATGGCTGTCTGCTGTGTATAACCTGCCATCTACACCACTTTCTCTGAAGTGAAGTAAAAATTTTGACGTTCCCAAAAAACTGTCTGGAATGAAACACCCCCTTAAGAAAGCTTCTGGATAAAGTATCCATACATAAAGCTGTATCTTGTTTTTAGCTTCAGTCAGAGCGTTAATGCCTGCTAAAAATGATTAATCCTGAACTTTAAAAGTTGCTGCTGGCTCATTGGTGAAACTGTCATTTGTGAAATAAGCTTTTGTGAAACAGTAAGTCAATAAAAACTTAAAGATATTAATTTTTTGACGATATTAATGCTGTTTTTAGAAGCATTAATGAGTCATTAATATTAATTCTCTTATAAAACGTACAGTTAAGTATCAACTCTAAATTTGGCACATCAATTGCAAACAGTAAAAATACATTTGGAAATACGTCAAATTTTTTGGAGTTTATTATGAATCACGAAGTTTCAAATACCGCTTTAAAGACTATCAATACTGTTATGATGTGGTTATTCTGCCTGACCGTTTTAATGTTAATTGTACCTTGGCAGGCTGTATCAACAGAATTTGCCGACCGTATTGAATCCAATAAGATCTTTTTATATTTCGCTCTGATAATTGAAATTTCAAACTTCATTTCTCAGGCAATTTTCTCAGTAAATACACTTTTACGCAGAAAGAACAGCGTCAAGAGAATTCAGGAAAAAGTTGAAAAGGCTGTTGAGACTTTAGACTTTGCAGAACGCGCTCTATTACGTGAGTATGTATTACAGAGAAAGTCAGTTTTAACCTTACCTGTAACAGAACCTACCGTTAGAAACCTGATTGACGACGGTGTGTTAAAGATTGTTAATGTTGTGGATGATGTAACAGCTAAAGCACAGATCATTATCTCTAAAGAAGCTCGTCCATATATCACCTACAAAGCAATCGGTTTAACCTTAGGTAAAATGAGCGAGGAGCAGATTTCACAGATTATGAACTCAAGACCTGATTATGCTAGAGAGAAAGCAATTCAGACCAACCGCGTATTCATCGGTTCACGTTCAGTAAATCAGTTGTACAAAGGCAATGATCCTAAGGACAAGCCAAGCAACGACGTAGCTGCCTAAAAGATTTCCTAATGTACTCCAATCAAGGCTCTGAAATTCAGGGCCTTATTTTTTATAAATCGACAAAATAATTAAAACTCAAATTGAGTAAATGCATCATCAAGTATAAAATGAAAGGGAGATATTTTGTATTAATTGTTTCCCATTTTTACTATGCTTAAACATTTGCACATCACACTAGATGATATTCTTTATGACGAACTAAAAAATTTTTCTTTGCAGACCTCCCTCTCTCAACAGGAATGTATCAGTAAGGCTCTGAGACAAATGTTTGTTAATTATAGAAAAGAAACTCAAAAAAACAAAAATGGTCTAAGTTTCATAGATTTATTTGCTGGAATCGGAGGAATGAGACTAGCTTTCGAAAGTGCCGGTGCATTCTGCGTATATTCAAATGAGTGGAATAAATACAGTCAAAAAACTTATTATGATAATTTTGGAGTTCTCCCTGACGGAGACATCACTCAAGTTGATACTGCTTATATTCCAGATCATGACATACTGGTGGCAGGATTTCCTTGCCAGCCGTTCTCTATAGCTGGAGTTTCAAAAAAAAACAGCCTCGGAAGAGCTACTGGTTTTGAAGACAAAACTCAAGGAACTTTATTCTTTGATGTTTGTAGAATTTTAAAATACAAAAGACCTAAAGCATTCATGCTTGAAAATGTAAAAAATCTTTGTAGCCACGATAAAGGAAGAACTTTTAAAGTAATAACAGATTCTCTAAGAGAGCTTGAATACAAAATATTCTTTAAAATTGTTGATGGTCAAGACTTTGTTCCTCAACATCGAGAACGAATTGTAATCATAGGATTTGATAAAAAAAGGTACGGCAACGATATTCATTTTAGTTTTAATTATAAAAAACCACTTAAGAAACCTATAGTAAAAGAAATTTTAGAAAACAATTGTTGTTCAAAATACACTCTTTCCAATAAGCTTTGGAGTTACCTCCAATCTTATGCTGAAAAACACAGAAAAGCTGGAAATGGGTTTGGATTTGGAATGGCAAATTTAGAAGGGACATCTAGAACATTAAGTGCAAGGTATTATAAAGATGGATCTGAAATACTTATAGAGCAAAAAGACAAAAACCCTCGCCGTCTCACACCTAGAGAGTGTGCAAGATTGCAAGGTTTTCCTGACAGTTTCAAAATTACTGTCTCAGATACCCAAGCATACAAGCAATTTGGAAATTCAGTTGTTGTTCCTCTAATGGGAGCCATAGCAAAAATATTAGTTAAAAAATTATCAGAGCTTGAATCCAATTTGTAGCTACATCATAATGCATTTGACTTTGTGTATTTACTAGGGAGAAAAAAGGATTATGTCAGAAAGAACTTTTTGTGACATTGCAACAGACTCGTGTTTAGTCTCCGAAGAGTCCTTTTGTAAATTTCTTACAGCAAACGATTCTGGAGCAAATAAATCTCACCAAGCAGGAATCCTAGTATCAACAACTGCAATGCGCATGATTTTTGGGAAAAGCCAAATGGTAATTCTCCAACCAAAAAAAACTGTAAAAATTTCTTGGAATAATGAAATAAAAACGGAAAGCATGTTTACATGGTATCCAAGCAAAAATGAAATTAGAATTACAGTTTTTGGGAAAAGCTTTCCATACAGAACGCCTGAACAGACAGGATCATTATTCGTTTTAACAAAACAAGATAATGAAAATTACTCTGCATTTTTTCTAGATAGCGAATCAGATATTGAGAAATTTTTGGACAATTTTAACATTTGTCCAACAGAAACTAATAAACCTATTGATTGTAATGGGTATAAAGATACAAATACTCGAATAAAAGAATACATCAAAAAGACAAATTCTTCATTCTCAAGTGTTATCCCTCCATCAGACGTAATGGCTTCGCTAGCTGAAGATATTGAAAACAAATTGTTCGGACATAAGGAAAATGTCATAACAAATCCTGACTAAACGCTTATAAGTTGGACTTCAGTTGAATATACTTTGTTCAGAGAATTAGAAAATGAAAAATATCTAAAAGAAATAAAAAAGGCTTCAACAGTATTGAGGATTTTCTTACATTATCGTTAACAGTAAGCAATAGCCGTAAGTCTCGTGCAGGAAAAAGTTTGAAACATCATCTTGCATCAATTTTTAAAGAAAACGATCTGAGATTTACTGCACAGGCCAAAACTGAAGAAAATAAAAGGCCTGACTTTATTTTTCCTTCACAAGAAGATTATTTTGATGTCAATTTTCCTGTAAATAAATTAGTGTCACTTGCAACCAAAACAACTTGCAAAGATCGTTGGAGACAAATTCTGAATGAAGCAAACAGATTACGAAACAGAAACAAATATCTTTGCACACTTCAACAAGGTATATCTACTACCCAACTAGAGGAAATGTATTCTGAAAAAGTAATTCTAGTTGTTCCTCAACCATACATATCAACTTATCCTTCCAAATTTCAGTCCAAGATCATGTCAATACGAACTTTTGTAGAAATGGTAAAAATAACACAAGAATAACGTCTTCTTTATTATATTAGTTAACATAATTTTAAAATCACTCAAAAGTAACCTACTACCACTTGTTTAAACAATAATATTTTTTAAATATAATTAACATTTAAAAAATATTTAGCTAATATTGTATAATAAGATTGAATATTTTAATTTTATGTTCTATATTTACTACATATATTATTAACGGAGAATAATAAACAATGATGAATAACGAATCAAAAAGAGAAAGATTTGTTAGACTAGCTGAAGCAAGAACAAATAAAATAATTGATATGTTAAAACTCCTTGGAAATTGTAGTAACTCAAATGTATATGAGTATACAAAAGCAGATGTGGAAAAAATCTTTGGAGCAATTGACGACGCAGTGAAGACTGCAAAACAGGAATTTATGTCCAAAACAAATACAGATAAATGTAAATTTAGGCTGTAATTCAATTTATAGGTCATACAACTATGAATAAATATACCAATGAACCTCAATGGTGTTTTCCTGAATCTGCCGGCAAAGGTAATACTGGTATTAATGCAAATATGCCAGATAGCTTTAGGGAAAATCCTTGGGACTCACTAATAAGGGAATGTTGTCAAAACGCTCTTGATGCTTCAGATAATGATAAAACCGTAATACTTGAATTTCATCTTTTTACATTACCAACAGACAAAATTCCAGGAATTTTAGATCTAAAAAAACATATTAATTCCTGCAATGAAATTACCCGGATCGCGCGCCTAAGATCGGTCTAGTGGAGCGGTTTAACTTCGGTCTACTTC
>ERZ1026903.427-NODE-427-length-19973-cov-4.907320_pt1 | contig 19973 bp, 20 predicted proteins | sample MGYA00380180_ERZ1026903 | MGnify/ENA primary metagenome ERZ1026903 (study PRJEB33269, sample SAMEA4719816) | human gut metagenome | biome: human-associated habitat; feature: organic feature; material: feces | place: Cameroon | collected 2013-10 ... | reverse complement strand
GATGAGAATGAACGAAGCACTCAGATCCGTCTGATGAAGGTGAAAGATATGATGCTGGAGGATGCGCATCATTATAAAGAGAGAGAATAAAAGACTATATTGTAAAAAACCGCAGAGGTAAGTTGAAAAGCTTGCATCTGCGGTTTTTTATCGCCATTCGTTCGGAAGAAGCTGCTGATGGCAGGTTTTGTAGATACAAAAATATTTTTTTTCAGTGTCAAATATTCTGTTTCAAAATAAGCTTCTTAAATTACTTGACAAACAACTACTATGTGATACAATATAGCTAAGAACTACTATAGTATGCAAGGTAGGTGGGAACATGTATGATAAATCACAATTAATGAAGGGAACTTTAGAAGGATGTATATTACAGATTTTATCCGAGACAGTTACATATGGATATGAGATTGTAACAACATTAGAAGAATTCGGATTTGAAGATGTAAAAGAGGGAAGTATTTATCCATTACTTGTACGATTGGAAAAGAAAGGAATGATTTCTTCAGAATTACGGTCCTCGCCGCTTGGACCGAAAAGAAAGTATTATTCACTAACGGATGAGGGGCAGGCATATTTGAAGGAATTTATTAAATGTTGGACGGAAGTACAATCATCAGTAAATAGAATTTTGAAAAAGGAGAAGTAGATTATGTTAACGAAGAAAAATAAAAGAATGATCCGGAAGATGCGTAAGTATATAAAGACATTTCCACTTACGGAAAGAGAAATAAATCAGATGATTGAGGATATTACGGGAATGGCGGAAGAAGCACAGGAGCGTAATGAAGATTTTGAAACAGTATTGGGAAAGTCGGTTCATGAATTCTGTGATGATCTGATTTATTCTGTAGGAGGAAGCAGAGCACCGGGAGGACGGAAATTGCTTAGAGCGACTTCGATATATTTTCAGATATTTGGACTTTGTGGGATTGTAGGTTCCTTGATTAATATTTGCTTTTTAAATGGAGAACGCATGCATGAGTTATGGATACTTGCTTATTCAATCGGCATGTGGTATCTGGGACATTATGGGGAAGCAAACTGTAATAATACGGAAAAAATAAAACAGTTAACAGTAGGTATTTCTATCTATATGATTATTAATCTGTTAATATATTGCATTGAAATTATTATTGCAATAGATACAGGAAAAGCATTTTTGAAAGCGTCGGACTTTCCACTTATGATTGTTGGGATTATTGTTGATTTTGTTCCGGCGATTCTGTATCTGGTTGGAGCAAGAAGGAACAGACCGGCAGGAGAACAGATAGAAGTTGAGAATAAATGATGGAGAGCAGACGGCAAGTGTGGCCATTCCTACGCCATTGGAAGCAGATGAAATTTTGTTCACAAGTGATAAAGCAACAACAGTTAATATTAAAAAATATGAAATAAGACTCAATTAGAAGAGACCGTTTCAAAATTCACCAATTGCTGTCTCCGTGCATATCTTAATACAGATAGAACCGTCAAGGAGCAATCAGGATTATGGAGAATAAATTACCGTTCTATATGGCCTATCCGGTTCCGCTGCTGTATGATGATGACCGGAATGCGAGAAGAGACTATGACTATATGAAAAGCATTTACCCGGATACGGCAAAGAGAGTACTTCCTTATATGGAAGAGGAATGTGACAGAATGGAATATGACGGAAGCATGATGTATGATGAATATCCGGACCGTCTGCAGCTCCGGCTGATGTGCCGCAGGATCTATGACAAGGCAGAGAAGGAAGAAGAGAATCCGGGAAGCTGGCTTATGGATCTGATCGAGGTCATGACATATCAGGAACTTTGCAGGAGACGTGTGGAACATAGAGAGATACGTAAAAAAATATATTGATCTACAAGAGGGCATCTGGAAAAAAACTTCCACTTCGCCCTCTTGTGTGTTATACTGTGCGTTGAAAATTATAGTTTAAAAATAGAAGATAAAAGTCAGAACATAACATACAGGAGGGCACATCATGGCAGATAACAACATTATTTTTATCGGAATGCCGGCAGTCGGAAAAAGTACAGTTGGTGTGGTAATTGCAAAGAGACTGGGATACAAATTCGTAGATACAGACATCTTGATCCAGGAATCGGAAGGAAAGCTTCTGAAAGACATTATTGCAGACGTCGGACCGGATGGCTTCCTGAAAGTAGAAGACAGAGTCAATGCACAGGTAGAAGCGGAACGTACAATTATTTCGCCGGGAGGCAGCGTGGTATATTGCGAAAATGCGATGAAACATTATAAAGAAATCGGAAAAGTGGTATATTTAAAGGCATCTTTTGAGACAATAACCAGCAGGCTTAAGAATGCCAAAGGACGCGGTGTTGTACTTCGTGACGGACAGACGTTAAAAGACCTGTATGACGAAAGGGTAAAGCTTTTTGAAAAGTATGCAGACATCACAGTGTGCGAAGATGATCAGAAGCTGGAAGATACGATAGAGTCGGTTCTGAGTGCATTAGGGGAGTAAAAGTGCACAAGTATTGATGGAACAATCGCAATATGTTACAATAAAATTACATAACTGTAAAAAATATTTTACAATTGAAAAATTTGTGCTATAATAGGCGCGAACCCTTTTTGGGGTTATATTGTGATGCGGAAATTTATGTACAATTTGAGATAATTATAAATATTGAATAAAAGACTTATTGTAATTAGAGATTCATATAAATATTAATGAGGTGTAATTAATGGAACAGTATATTATTAAGGGCGGTCATCCGCTTGTGGGAGAAGTGGAAATCGGCGGTGCCAAGAATGCGGCACTTGCAATTCTTGCAGCAGCAATTATGACAGATGAGACCGTATTAATCGATAACTTACCAGATGTGAATGACATTAACGTACTGATCGATGCAATCGAGGGGATTGGAGCGCAGGTACACCGTGTCGACCGTCATACAGTAAAGATTAATGGAGCCAGTATCAAGAATGTAGATATTGAGTATGATTACATTAAGAAGATCCGTGCTTCTTATTATCTTCTTGGTGCATTGCTTGGAAAGTATAAACGTGCCGAAGTTGCACTTCCGGGAGGATGTAATATCGGAAGCAGACCAATCGACCAACATCTGAAAGGATTCCGTGCGCTGGGTGCAGATGTAGATATTGAACATGGCAAGATCGTTGCAGAGGCAGACCGTCTTGTTGGAAAGCATATTTATTTCGATGTGGTAAGTGTTGGAGCAACGATTAACGTTATGATGGCAGCAGCTATGGCAGAAGGACTTACTATTCTGGAAAATGTTGCAAAAGAGCCACATGTTGTAGATGTTGCGAACTTCCTAAACAGCATGGGAGCCAACATCAGAGGAGCAGGTACAGATGTGATCAAGATCCGTGGTGTACAGCGTCTCCACAGTACAGAATATTCCGTAATCCCGGACCAGATTGAAGCCGGAACATTCATGTTCGCGGCAGCAGCAACTAAGGGAGATGTAACGGTACTGAATGTTATCCCGAAGCATCTGGAGGCTACGATCGCAAAACTGGTAGAAATTGGTTGTGAAGTGGAAGAATTCGATGATGCTGTACGTGTCGTATCAAAGGGAGATCTTACAAGCACACATGTGAAGACCCTTCCGTATCCTGGATTCCCGACAGATATGCAGCCGCAGATCGGCGTGACACTGGCCTTATGTAAGGGGACAAGTATCATTACAGAGAGTATTTTTGAAAACCGTTTCAAATATCTGGATGAGCTTGCAAGAATGGGAGCCAATGTAAAGGTAGAAGGCAATTCCGCAACGATCGAAGGCGTGGCAGAATTCTCCGGAGCAAGAGTAAGTGCACCGGATCTTCGTGCAGGAGCCGCACTTTGCATCGCGGGTCTTGCAGCGGATGGAATCACAATTGTAGATGACATCGTATATATCCAGAGAGGATATGAAAGATTCGAAGAGAAACTTCGCAGCATTGGTGGAATCATCGAAAGAGTAGATTCTGAAAAAGCGATTCAGAAGTTCAAATTAAAAGTAGGCTAGATGATACATTTTCTTATATATGTCTATTGACAGTACAGGGAAAATAGAGTAAAGTCTTAGTCGTATCAAAAATAACTTAATAAAAGCAAACTTTCTCTTATTCAGAGCAGTGGAGATACAAAGGATCTGTGAAACTGCGGCAACCCCATTGTAGGAAGGTGCCAGCCTGAGCGAGTGATCGAACAATAAGAGGATTGGTTTATGAAGATATCAAGCCGTCCACTTATATAAGTGGACGGTTTTTAAAACGCCATGCGTTCGGAAGAAGCTGCCGGTGGCAGGTTCTGGAGATACAGACAATCCCAAGAGAAAGAATGCGGGAACTGTTTTTTAGAAAAGAAGGAGAGAAAGAACGTGGAAAGAAGATTATTTACGTCAGAATCAGTAACAGAGGGACATCCGGATAAAATGTGTGATCAGATTTCTGATGCCATTCTAGATGCATTGATGGCACAGGATCCAATGAGCCGTGTTGCATGCGAGACAGCAACTACAACAGGTATGGTACTTGTTATGGGTGAGATCACAACGAATGCATACGTTGATATCCAGAAGATCGTACGTGACACGATCAAAGAAATCGGATATACAAGAGGAAAATTCGGATTCGATGCAGAGACTTGCGGTGTGATTACAGCAATCGATGAGCAGTCGGCTGATATTGCTATGGGTGTTGATAAAGCGCTGGAAGCAAAAGAACATACAATGTCCGAAGAAGAGATCGATGCAATCGGAGCTGGGGATCAGGGAATGATGTTTGGTTATGCTTCTGATGAGACACCGGAATATATGCCATACCCAATCGCACTGGCACACAAGCTCTCAAGAAAGCTTACAGAAGTAAGAAAGAACGGAACACTTCCGTACTTAAGACCGGATGGAAAGACACAGGTTACGGTTGAATATGATGAGAATGGTGTTCCGGCACGTCTGGATGCAGTCGTACTTTCGACACAGCATGATCCGGAAGTGACACAGGATCAGATCCATAAAGATATTAAGAAATATGTATTCGATGCAATCATTCCGGAGGGCATGGTAGATGAGAAGACAAAGTTCTTCATCAACCCGACAGGACGTTTTGTAATCGGCGGACCACACGGAGACAGTGGACTTACAGGACGTAAGATCATCGTAGATACTTACGGTGGAATGGCACGTCACGGCGGCGGGGCTTTCTCTGGAAAAGACTGTACAAAGGTTGACCGTTCTGCTGCTTATGCAGCACGTTACGTTGCCAAGAATATTGTTGCTGCAGGGCTTGCCAAGAAATGTGAGATTCAGTTGTCTTATGCGATCGGTGTAGCACATCCGACATCTATCATGGTAGATACATTCGGAACAGGTGCAGTAGAAGATGATAAACTGGTAGAGATCGTTCGTGAGAATTTTGATCTCCGCCCGGCAGGAATCATTCAGATGCTTGATCTTAGAAGACCAATCTACAAACAGACAGCGGCTTACGGACATTTCGGACGTACAGATATTGATCTTCCATGGGAGAAACTGGACAAAGTAGAAGATTTGAAAAAATATTTATAGAAATTTTATAAAAGTTTATGGGTGCTTTGGTGTGAAGCACCCATTTTTCATGCTATAATTTTTTTAGTGGAGGACAGATACATGAAGCTGAAAACGCGATTAGTTATAGCATTTTTTACGATTATCATTATACCGGTCTTTATGGCAGCCATGATGGTTTCAATGGTATGCCGCTATCAGATCGGAGTGGTGGAGAAGAATTATGGGATTACAGGAACGACGATTTCTGATTTTACGAATTCCATGCAGGTACTTGCACGTGTTACGGAGAAGCCGTATCATGAACTGAAGGAGATGTCAGAGCATGCATCTGAGATGGAAGATGCGACAGAACTGGATCAGTTTAATAAAAAACTGGAGAATAAGAATGCATACCTGCTGGTGAGAAAAGACGGAACAATCGTATATACGGGCAGCGACGATGATCGTGTAAAAGCGGTGATCGAACAATTGCCGGGATATGGAGATACAGATACAACATCGGAGAACGGAATTTATCTTGGTGGAGATGCAGAAGCATTGATAAAACAGGTAGATTTCAGATATGATGACGGCAATAAGGGAAGTGCGTTCATTGTGTCAGATGTATCCAATGTAATTCCGGAGGTTGGACAGTTTTTCTGGGAAATCCTGATTGGAATTGTAGTGATACTGATACTTACTTCGGCAGCGCTTATTATATGGATTTACCGTGCGGTTATGGGGCCGATCGGCAAGATGCAGACAGCGGCGCAGAATATCAAGGAGGGGAATCTTGATTTTGAGTTGAAACCGGAGGCTGACGATGAACTTGGAAAACTCTGCCAGAGCCTGGAAGAGATGAGAGGACGCCTGAAGGATAGTGCCGAAGAAAAATTGAAATATGATAAAGAAAGTAAAGAGCTGATCAGTAATATTTCACATGATCTGAAGACACCTGTGACAACGATCAAAGGTTATGCCGAAGGAATTATAGATGGTGTTGCAGATACACCGGAGAAGATAGACCGGTATGTCAGAACAATCTACAATAAAGCGACAGAGATGAATACGCTGATCAATGAGCTGACATTGTATTCTAAGATCGATACGAATAAGATCCCTTACAATTTTAATATCGTGTCGGCGAATGAATATTTCAACGACTGTGCGGATGACCTGTCGGTTGAACTGGCAGCACAGAATGTAGGATTTGGTTATTTTAATTATGTAGAGAAGAATGTACGGATCATTGCGGATCCGGAGCAGGTAAAACGTGTGATTCACAATATTGTCAACAATTCGTTGAAATATATGGACAAACCAAAGGGAATGATCAATCTGCGTGTCAAAGATGTAGGAGATTTTGTACAGATTGAACTGGAAGACAACGGAAAAGGAATTGCAGCAAAAGACCTGCCGAATATCTTTGACCGGTTTTACCGGACCGATGCGTCGAGAAATTCTTCCACCGGAGGAAGTGGAATCGGTTTGTCTGTAGTAAAGAAGATTGTAGAAGAACACGGCGGTAAGATCTGGGCAACAAGCAGAGAAGAGACCGGAACGACAATGTATTTTGTACTTAGAAAGTATCAGGAGGTACCAGTCAATGAGTAAGATATTAATAGTAGAAGACGAAGAAGCAATTGCAGATCTGGAACGGGATTATCTGGAACTGAGCGGGTTCACCGTAGAGGTTGCAAATGACGGAGATACAGGACTTCAGAAAGCACTGAACGAAGATTATGATCTTCTGATCCTGGATCTGATGCTGCCGGGAACGGACGGATTCGATATCTGCCGTCAGGTGCGTGATGTGAAGAATACACCGATCGTGATGGTATCTGCGAAGAAAGATGATATCGATAAGATCAGGGGACTGGGACTCGGTGCGGATGATTATATGACAAAGCCGTTTAGTCCAAGTGAACTGGTGGCGAGAGTGAAAGCGCATCTGGCAAGATATGACCGCCTGACCGGAAGTGCGGCAGAGAAGAATAAAGTGATCGAGATCAGAGGACTGAAGATTGATACAACTGCAAGACGTGTGTGGGTGAACGGGGAAGAACGTACATTTACGACAAAAGAGTTCGACCTGCTGACATTCCTTGCGAGCCATCCAAATCACGTATATTCTAAAGAAGAATTATTCCGCGAGATCTGGGATATGGAATCTATCGGAGATATTGCAACAGTAACGGTGCATATCAAGAAGATCCGTGAGAAAGTGGAAGTGGACACATCCAACCCGCAGTATATTGAGACGATATGGGGCGTTGGGTATCGGTTTAAAGTATAAAAATATAACAAAATATTTTGAAATGCAAAAACCCCCCCCGGAGGTGTACCAGACTTCCGGGGGGGTTTATTCAATTTTACATGGGAGAATAAAATCCAGAAAAACATCTCCTTTCCGTACCTTTTGTTGGAGTCGGTAACAAGTAGATTGCACTATAATATAAAATATATAACTTAAAATTTATACAAATATGGAATGATAATATAAAATAATAAAAAAACGAGGAACAACATATATGATCACAAGCACATCCAATGCCAGAATCAAACGTCTGGTAAATTTAAAAAAGAAGAGAAAACTAAGAGACGAAGAGGGAGTCTTCCTTGTAGAAGGAATCCGCATGTTCCGGGAAGTGCCGCTCGATAAGTTAAAAGAAGTCTACGTATCGGAATCCTTTTACAAAAAAGAAAAAGATACCGTAAAAGAAGTCCTGAAAGATTCGAAAATAAGAGTGGAGGAACTGACAGATACCGTATTCTCACATGCGTCAGATACCAAGACCCCGCAGGGCATCCTGTGCGTGGTGGAGCAGATGAATCACAAAATCAGCGAACTGACTTCAGCAGAGTGTCCGCTGATCATGGTATTAGATCATCTGCAGGATCCGGGTAATCTGGGAACGATTCTGCGTACGGCAGAAGGCGCCGGTGTAACAGGAATTCTAATGGACAGGGAATGCGTCGATATCTACAATCCGAAGACGATCCGCTCGACCATGGGATCGGTATACCGTATGCCGTTCGTATACGTGGAAGATCTGGGTAAGGGAATCCAGGATTTAAAAGACAAAGGTATTACGACCTATGCGGCACATCTGGAAGGAAAGCATTCCTATGATGAAGAGGACCTGGCGAATCCGTGTGCATTCCTGATCGGGAATGAGGGAAATGGACTGAGACGAGAGATTGCAGATATGGCAGACTGCTATATCAAGATCCCGATGCTTGGTCAGGTAGAGTCGTTGAATGCCGCAATCGCCTCTTCTGTGCTGATGTTCGAGGCTGCAAGACAGAGAAGGAAGGCAGATTAATCTCCTGAAACTACTTTTATACAGAATATTTATCTGTATATTACATAAAATGAGATACAATCCACTCATTTTGCACAAGAAAATTGCTTTCTTTACCAGAGTATAGTAATATAGTGAACAAGAAATAATATATACGGAAAAGAGAGGACGGCTTATGAGAGTGATCTATTGGCTGGCAATATTCATTGTACTGTTGATCATTGAAATCGCGACAATGGGACTTACCACGATCTGGTTCGCAGGAGGAGCACTGCTCGCATTCTGTGCGGGACTTGTCGGTTTTGGACTGGGAGTGCAGATCGGAGTATTTGTTATAGTTTCCATTCTGCTTCTGCTTCTGACAAGACCGGTCGCGGTGAAGTACTTCAATCAGGAGAGACAGAAGACGAACGCAGAGAGTCTGATCGGACAGCATGCACTGGTGACAGAAGATATTGATACGATAAAGGCAAAAGGACAGGTAGAGATCTGCGGTCAGATATGGTCGGCTAAGACGGATGAGCCGGACGGAAAGATTCCAAAGAACACAGTTGTTGTAGTAAATGGTATTCAGGGCGTGAAACTGATCGTGCGTGCCAGAGAGGAGTAGAGTATGATTTTTGGATTGATTTTATTAGCGATTATTATCTGCGTGGTGATTTCCTGTGTAAAGGTAGTCAGACAGGCGCAGGCACTGGTTATTGAAAGACTGGGAGCGTATCAGGCAACATGGGGAACCGGACTTCACTTTAAGATCCCGATTTTTGACCGTGTGGCAAGAAGAGTGGATCTGAAAGAGCAGGTAGTGGATTTTGCACCGCAGCCGGTTATTACAAAAGATAACGTAACGATGAGAATTGATACCGTTGTATTTTATCAGATCACGGATCCGAAGATGTTCTGCTACGGTGTAGCGAATCCGATCATGGCAATCGAGAACCTGACAGCCACGACACTTCGTAACATCATCGGTGATCTGGAATTAGATCAGACACTGACATCCAGAGAGACGATCAATACGAAGATGAGAGCGTCTCTTGATGTGGCGACAGACCCTTGGGGAATCAAGGTAAATCGTGTAGAACTTAAGAACATCATTCCACCGGCAGCCATCCAGGATGCAATGGAGAAGCAGATGAAGGCAGAACGTGAACGCCGTGAAGCTATCTTACGTGCAGAAGGTGAGAAGAAGTCTACAATTCTTGTGGCAGAAGGTCACAAAGAGTCTGCAATTCTGGACGCCGAAGCTGAGAAGCAGGCAGCCATCCTGAAAGCCGAAGCCCAGAAGGAAGCAACGATCCGTGAGGCAGAAGGTAAGGCAGAAGCTATCATGAAAGTACAGCAGGCGAATGCCGATGGTATCCGTTTCCTGAAAGAAGCAGGTGCAGACGAGGCTGTTCTTACAATGAAGAGCCTGGAAGCATTTGCAAAAGCTGCAGATGGAAAGGCAACCAAGATCATCATCCCGTCAGAAATCCAGAGCATTGCAGGCCTGGTAAAATCTGTAACTGAGATCGGTGCGGATGACAAGAAAGAAAATAAGTAAGACAAAGACGAAAGATGACAGAAATATAAAGCGAGGTACAAAACAATGGATTTAAAAGGCAGAAATTTTCTGACACTGAAAGATTTCACACCGGAAGAGATCACATATCTGCTTGATCTTTCCGCAGAATTAAAAGAAAAAAAGAAAAAAGGAATTCCGGTTGATAAATACAGAGGAATGAATGTGGCATTGATCTTTGAAAAGACCAGTACCAGAACCCGCTGTTCTTTCGAAGTAGCTGCTCACGATATGGGTATGGGAACGACTTACCTTGATCCTTCAGGTTCACAGATCGGGAAGAAAGAAAGTATCGAAGATACAGCAAGAGTTCTCGGAAGAATGTTTGATGGAATCGAGTATCGTGGATTTGGACAGGAGATTGTAGAGGAACTGGCCAAATATGCAGGCGTTCCGGTATGGAACGGACTGACGAATGAGTATCATCCGACACAGATGCTGGCAGATATGCTGACGATCCGTGAACATTTCGGACATCTGAAAGGTATCAAACTGGTATACATGGGTGATGCAAGATACAATATGGGCAATTCCCTGATGATTGCATGTGCCAAATTAGGTATGCATTTCGTGGCATGTACGTCTAAGAACTATTTCCCGAATGAGGAACTGGTAGAGACTTGCAAAGGATATGCAAAAGAGACAGGAGCAACCATCACACTGACAGAAGATATCGAAAGCGGAACCAAAGATGCAGACGTTATCTGTACGGATGTATGGGTATCCATGGGTGAGCCGGACGAAGTATGGGAAGAACGTATCCGTGAACTGTCCCCATACAAGGTGACAAAGAAAGTAATGGAAAATGCAGGAGAACAGGCTATCTTCTTACACTGCCTTCCGGCATTCCATGATCTGAAGACGAAGATCGGCAAACAGATCCATGACAAATTCGGACTGGACGATATGGAAGTTACAGATGAAGTATTCGAGTCTCCACAGTCAAAAGTATTTGACGAGGCAGAGAACCGTATGCATACGATCAAGGCTGTCATGGTGGCAACACTTGGTGAAAGAGAGTAGGCAAGATCAGACAGATTATGAAATCAGAAATATTACGTTTGTTAAAAGAAAGCGATACATATATTTCCGGACAGCAGTTGTGCGAACAGTTTCAGGTATCCAGAACGGCCATCTGGAAAGTGATCGACCAGCTTAAAAAAGAAGGTTATGAGATAGAGGCGGTGCGCAACAAAGGCTACCGCCTTATCGACAGTCCGGATGTTATGTCAAAAGCAGAGATTGAAAGTCTTGTAGACACAAAATGGGCAGGAAAAAATGTCGTATATTACGATGAAATTGACTCGACCAATAACCGCGCCAAAGAAGCCGGAGATAACGGGGCTGCTCACGGTACTTTATTCGTGGCAGATATGCAGGTGGCAGGAAAAGGCCGCAGAGGCCGTGTCTGGAAATCACCGTCCGGAAGCAGTATCTATATGACGATCCTGTTGTATCCGGATATTCCGCCGGTAAAGGCACCACAGCTTACGTTACTTATGGCGATCGCTGTGGCAGAAGGTATCCAGGAAATGACCGGACTTGAGACGAAGATCAAGTGGCCGAATGATATCGTGGTGAACGGCCGGAAGATCTGCGGTATTCTGACGGAAATGAGTACGGAGATTGACTATATCAATCATGTCGTGATCGGTGCCGGAATCAATGTGAATCAGGATACATTTTCGGATGATATTAAGGCAACGGCTTCCTCACTTAAGCTGGAACTCGGAAAGAGCGTAAAGCGTTCCGAGCTGATCGCAGCAGTGATGAAGAGCTTTGAAAAATGCTATGAGATCTTCATTGAGACGGAAGATCTGTCGGGCTTACAGGAACTTTATAATTCCATGCTGGTGAACCGGGATCAGGAGGTCAAGGTCCTGGAACCAGGAAATGAATATAAAGCGCACGCCATCGGCATCAATCAGACTGGAGAACTGATTGTAAGAACGCCGGATGGGAAAGAAAAAGAAATCTATGCCGGAGAGGTATCAGTTAGAGGTGTTTATGGGTATGTATGATGAAAAAGTGGTGCTTTGCGGCGCTAATTCATATGAAGAAAAATATTATCTGAATCCGGATTTTGAACAGCTCCCGGATGATGTAAAGAATGAACTGAAGATCATGTGCGTGTTGTATGTGCATGATGTAGGAGGAATCCTGACGCTGGTATTCGAAGAGAACGGGGAATTATGCTTTGAAGTAACCTCCGATGATTTTGACCCGATGTTCGATGACATCGGAAGCCAGCTTAAGATCAAGCAGCTGCAGAGAGACAAGCAGGATTTTCTGCAGGCATTGCAGTTATATTATAAAGTATTCTTCCTGGGTGAAGAGATAAACAGCGAAGAGTAACTATAAGGAAACAGACAAAACAGGAGGAGAAAGATGCTTCTTGTAATCGATGTAGGAAATACGAACATTACACTCGGAGTGTTTAACAAAGACGAATTATTTGGCACATTCCGTATGAAGACAAAGCAGCCGAGAACATCGGATGAATATGGAATTACTTTACAGGAACTGGTAGAAAGACACGGGATCGAAAGCTCGAAGATCAATGCAGTGATCCTTGCATCCGTAGTGCCGGATGTGATGCATTCACTCGGCAGTGCGATTATCAAATATTTCGGCGTAAAGCCTGTGGTTGTATCTGCAGGAATTAAGACGGGAATCCGTATCGTCACGGAGAACCCGAGACAGGTCGGCCCGGACCGTATCGTAGATGCAGTCGGTGCTTACACCTTATATGGTGGACCGGCGATCGTGGTAGACTTCGGAACGGCAACGACATTTGATGTGATTGGCCCGGACGGAACATTTGAGGCGGGCGTGATCGCACCGGGAATCCGCACTTCGGCACAGTCTCTCTGGGGAGAGGCAGATATGCTTCCGGCAATCGAGATCCGCAAGCCGAATTCCATTCTCGCAAAAGAGACGATCACGGCAATGCAGGCAGGCCTTGTATATGGTCAGATCGGTCAGACTGAATATATCATTAAGCGTATGAAAGAAGAGTCCGGCTACCCGGATGCAAAGGTTATTGCAACCGGCGGACTTGGCAAGATGATTGCGAATGAAACAGACATGATCGATGTGTATGATTCACAGCTTACGTTAAAAGGACTTCGGTTCATTTACGAAAAGAATAAAAAAAGTAAATAATCTACGGTGTTGATAATGTAGACTTTCAGAGAAATGTGCAGCACTATATATCAAGATGGTTCCGCCAGTGTAAGAGTGGGGCTATCTTAGCTGATATATAGTGCTGTGTGTTTCTTGGAGGAAATGAAGTATAATTGTGAGAAGAATGATAAGTATCCTGGAATAATCGAAAATAGAAGATGTTTGTAAATTGTTCAGGGATAACCAGGATAGAAGATAATAGTAATTAAAATTAATTAACAGGAGTAGAAAGATGAAAATCGGGAATGTTAATCTGGCAAATCCATATATTCTCGCGCCGATGGCGGGAGTAACGGATCTGCCGTTCAGATTGCTCTGTAAAGAGCAGGGAGCCGGACTTTTGTGCATGGAGATGATCAGCGCGAAAGCCCTGCAGTATAAAAATAAGAATACCAAAGCATTACTTGCAATCCATCCGGAAGAGTATCCGGTGTCGTTACAGCTCTTTGGTTCCGATCCAAAGATCATGAGCGAGATGGCGAAAATGATCGAAGAGCTGCCGTTCCAGATCCTGGACATCAATATGGGATGTCCGGTTCCGAAGGTAGTACGGAACGGCGAAGGTTCTGCACTTATGAAGAATCCGAAGCTGGTACATGAGATCGTATCGGCAGTGTCGAAAGCAATCGAAAAGCCGGTAACGGTGAAAATCCGGAAAGGATTTGACGATGATCATATCAATGCTGTAGAGATCGCAAAGATCATTGAAGATGCAGGCGGTGCGGCAGTTGCTGTGCACGGACGGACAAGGGAACAGTATTATTCCGGTAAAGCAGACTGGGATATCATCCGTCAGGTCAAAGAAGCCGTATCCATTCCGGTGATAGGAAATGGTGATGTGATTTCAGGAGAAAAGGCACTTCAGATGAGAAGAGAAACCGGCTGTGACGGCGTGATGATCGGAAGAGGTGCACAGGGCAATCCATGGATCTTCCATGAACTTCAGGAATATGAAAGAACCGGTGTTGTTCCTCCGAGACCGACTCCGGAGAAAATCAAAGAGACAATGCTCAGACATGCAAGACTACAGATTGAATTCAAGGGAGACTTTATCGGGATCAGGGAAATGCGTAAGCATGTTGCCTGGTACACAAAGGGAATGAAAGGTTCTGCAAAACTCAGGGATGCGATCAACCAGGTGGAATCTTATGAAGAGTTGGTGGAACTTCTGGACAAGGCGATTGTATAAACAGAGAATCTGAATAATAGATACCGTCGGAAAATGAAAAGAACAGGCGTAAAATAGGGATATACAAGAGACAAAAACATTGACATAAAACACGCATTTATGTATAATAATGAAATTGTGAAAGTATCTTTATTCTATGACAGATTAAATATTCAGATAGATGATTCAGGCATAAAAATGTCAGAGTAATATGGAACAGAAAAAGGAGCAGGAGACAGATGGAAGCAAAGAAAAAATTACTTACTTATGCTGGTTTAAAAGCACTGGAAGACGAACTTGAAAACCTCAAGGTTGTAAAACGTAGAGAGATTGCACAGAAGATCAAAGAAGCAAGAGAACAGGGAGACTTATCAGAGAACGCTGAGTACGATGCAGCAAAAGACGAGCAGAGAGACATTGAAGCACGTATCGAAGAACTGGAAGCAATTCTTAAGAATGCAGAAGTTGTAGTAGAAGATGAAGTTGATTTCGATAAGATCAACATCGGATGTACTGTAAAAGTATTCGACATCACATTTGACGAAGAGATGGAATTCAAACTGGTCGGCTCTACAGAGGCGAACAGTCTGGAAGGAAAGATCTCTAACGAATCACCGGTTGGTCAGGCTCTAATGGGTAAACAGATCGGAGATGTCGTAACAGTAGAGACACAGGCTGGAGTAATGGAGTACAAGGTACTGGACATCAGCCGTTCATTATAAGAGACAGGCAGATACCCGTCGAAGAATAACCAGGACACAAGACTCAGGCCTCTCTTACACGGGAGGTCTGAATTCAGATAAGGAAGGAGAATAAAAAAGTGGCTAAGCAGCAGAACAATGGACAGGAACAGGACGTGAACCAGTTAAGAAAGGTTCGCCGTGATAAATTAGCAGAACTGCAGCAGAATGGAAAAGATCCGTTCAAGATCACAAAATTCGATCAGACACATCACTCACTGGAAGTGAAGAGTCTGTATGAAGCACATGAGGCAGAACTTTTAAAAGATCATCATACACCAGATGTAGAAGGTATGGATGAAGAGCAGGCAAAAGAGGTTCTGAAGAAAGATTATGAAGAGAGAAGAAGCATCATGGATGCCAATCCAATCCACGTAGCAATCGCAGGACGTATGATGTTCAAGAGAGTTATGGGTAAAGCTTCTTTCTGTAACATTCAGGATCTTCAGGGAAGCATCCAGGTATATGTTGCAAGAGATGCGATCGGAACAGAATCTTATGCAGATTTCAAACGTTCTGACATCGGTGATATTTTCGGATTAGAAGGATTTGCATTCAGAACAAGAACCGGAGAGATCTCTATCCATGCAGAGAAGATGACACTTCTTTCCAAGAGCTTACAGATCCTTCCGGAGAAGTTCCACGGATTAACAGATACAGATACACGTTACCGTCAGAGATATGTAGACCTGATCATGAATCCAGAGTCAAAAGAGACATTTATCAAACGTTCTAAGATCCTCAAAGAGATCCGTAACTTCTTAGACGGACGTGGATTCATGGAAGTAGAGACTCCAATGCTGGTAAGCAACGCAGGTGGAGCAGCTGCAAGACCATTTGAGACACATTACAATGCTCTGAACGAAGATGTAAAACTTCGTATTTCTCTGGAATTATATCTGAAGAGACTGATCGTCGGAGGACTTGAGCGAGTATACGAGATCGGACGAGTATTCCGTAACGAAGGTGTAGACACACGTCACAACCCGGAATTTACACTGATGGAATTATACCAGGCATATACAGACTATGAAGGAATGATGGAACTGACAGAGAGCATGTTCCGTTACCTTGCAGAAAAGGTATGTGGAAGTGCAGTGATCAGCTATAACGGAACAGTCATCGATATGGCAAAACCATTCGAAAGAATTTCCATGATCGATGCTGTTAAGAAATACGCAGGTGTTGACTTCTCAGAAGTTAAGACAGACGAAGAAGCAAAAGCATTAGCAGACAAGCATCACGTAGAATACGAAGAGCGCCACAAGAAGGGTGATATCCTGAACCTGTTCTTTGATGAGTTCTGTGAAGAGAAGATGATCCAGCCTACATTCGTAACAGATCATCCGATTGAGATCTCACCACTGACAAAGAAGAATCCGGAAGATCCGAACTATGTAGAGCGTTTTGAGTTATATGTATACGGTCGTGAGATGTGTAACGCATACTCAGAGTTAAATGACCCAATCGACCAGAGAGAACGTTTCGCAGCACAGGAAGAAGCATTTGCTGCAGGTGATGAAGAAGCAAACCACACAGATGAAGACTTCCTGAACGCACTGGAGATCGGTATGCCGCCAACAGGTGGAATCGGATACGGAATCGACAGACTGGTAATGTTACTGACAGATGCACAGGCTATTCGTGATGTTTTATTATTCCCGACAATGAAGTCATTAGACGCTGATAAGAAATCTGCGAAGTCAGAAAACAGCACTTCCACAGCAGCACCGGAGAAAGAAGAAGTTATCGACTTCTCCAAGGTAAAGGTAGAGCCTTTATTTGAGGAATTTGTTGATTTCGATACTTTCAGCAAGTCAGATTTCAGAGCTGTAAAGGTTAAAGCTTGTGAAGCTGTTAAGAAATCCAAGAAGCTGTTACAGTTCACTTTGGATGATGGAACAGGCACAGATCGTACGATTTTAAGCGGTATTCACGCTTATTACGAGCCAGAAGAACTGGTTGGAAAGACCTTAATTGCGATCACTAACCTGCCACCAAGAGCTATGATGGGAATTGAATCCTGTGGAATGCTTCTCAGTGCAATCCATGAGGAAGAGGGCGAAGAAAAACTTCATCTTCTGATGGTTGATAACCATATCCCGGCTGGTGCAAAGCTGTACTAAAATTAAATATAAAATGTCTAAAACCATGATGTCAGACCGCATTTGACAACAATTTGACAACAAAATTTGGGAGAATGATGAATCGTTATGAAGCATGACGAATTTCAGGTGAAAGGGCACAGGGTTGGGCAATGAAGTATGAGCACTTCTTAGAGTTAATCTAAGAGGTGCTTTTTTTCGTCCCTGGAAAGTTATATTCCGGCAGTCAGCTTCTGTAAAACAGTAAATCTAATTTTGGAGGAAAACATCATGGGTGAAAGTTATAAACCAATTACAAGTATGAAGGAAGTACCAGAGCAGCTTAGAAAATTACGCAGACAGTATCTGCGCTATCAACAGGCAGAAATCATTTACAGTATGTTATGGACGATGCAGATGTTGCAGGACTTGCAATGGGATGGATGTCGAAAGGAGACTGATTATTATGAGAAGAGTTATGGGAGCCGTAGGAACAGTGATTTTAGAGATACTCAAGTGGATATTAAGGATAATTCTTGGAGCTTTGAAGCTGGTCTTAGGACTTGCCAGAATAATTCTTCTTCTATTCGCAATGGTGGCAAGGGTATTTCTTTCATTCGTAAGAATGGGCACATTCTGAGAGGAGGTGAGCATATATGCAGGCAAAGGGTTTATTCTTGAATTATAAGAAGAACAGACGACTTATGCAGTATTTCTTTAAAATAAGAGAGCTGGTATAATGAAAGGAGTTTAAGATGCACAGAATACGGGACAGTCCTATGTGTCCCGTGCATTACAGATAAATAGTTCACCGCAAGGGTGGATGGCACGGAACACAAAGCCCGTCCCTCTTGCGGAGAAGGGATGCATTGTTTTATAACGGAGAATATGTCACGAATGAGCAGATGAATGATAAAAGATTTATAAAGCTTCTGGATGGGATGGAAAAATAAATGAGCAAATTCGAACTCTACTCTCCGTAGGTTGAGGATATTCATACGCTGAAATAGAATGGTGTCATGGAGGTAACGAACATGAATCAGTATGTAACAGGTGCAGTTATAAAGAGACTGCGTGAGGAAAAAAACATGACACAACAGCAACTGGCAGATAAGTTGTCAGTCAGTGCAAAGACAATTTCCAAATGGGAAACAGCGAAAGGATATCCGGATATCACACTATTAGAATCCATTGCCAATGCATTATCGGTGTCGGTGACAGAGCTTATTTCCGGTAATACAATAGTTAATTCCAATGTATCAGCCAATATGCTGCGTTCACATTTCTATGTGTGTCCGGTGTGTGGAAATATCGTTCACAGCATGGGAGAAACAGTAATTCAGTGTCATGGATTGCAGCTACAGCAGGAAGAAGCTGAGGAGACAGACGAACATCATAAAATCTTCGTAGAACAGGTGGAAGATGAATATTATGTGCAGATTGAGCACGATATGACAAAGCAGCATTATATTTCGTTTATTGCGGCTGTTTCTGCAGACAGGATACAGATGGTAAAGCTGTATCCACAGGGCAATGCAGAGGCGAGATTTAAAATGAATGGTGTGAAGAAAATCTATTTATACTGCAATCGGAGTGGACTGTTTTATCTGGATGTAGTGAAAGGGATTGATGACCGAAGGAACGGATATGATGATACTGAGGAAAGAAGACAGTTAGAGTCTGCTGCAAAAATACTATTTGGGTAATACGAGGGGGATTGGAATGGACAATATGACAGCAAAGGTAAGCTGTTTTGCAAGGGCTTATCATTATAATAAAATAATAAAAGCATTCGCATTTTTACAGATGATATTGCGGAAAAACTGCTTGGAGAGGATTACAATCAGATAGCAAAGAGTATGTCTGATGGGATAGACTTTTTTTGTCCTGGATTTGAAGGGACGAGGGAGGAAGGGTTAAGACTCATTCTGGACAGACAATTATCACCATCTGTTTTAGGACGAAGTGTATTTTGTGAGAGCAAATTAGCATATGCAATAGCAAATGGTTGTAAACAGTATCCGGTGTACGATTGATGATCCATCCATTACAGATGAGGATGGCTGTATGTATGAATTGTGTCAGACCGTTATACCAGACCACCCGGTATTAAAAGACCATCCGGAGATTTTGCTCCACGATTTCGAGGGTGGAAAGTATGCAGTGTATCATTTTAAGGGAGTGCCGCAGCTTCTGTTTATGGTATATCAAGAGATTTTTTGCAGATGGCTGTCACGGACCGGAAATGAGCTGGATGAGCGACCGATTATTGATATTTATCGGAAGATATATTGATTGTTGCATTACATTTATTTGCGAGAGATGGATATGAAGCAGTTTCTGTCAGTCAGATAGCGGGTGAGCTTGGCATGACAAAAGGTGCATTGTATAGGCATTATGAGAGTAAGAGAGATATTTTTGAACATATTGT
>ERZ1026903.426-NODE-426-length-20010-cov-50.567527_pt1 | contig 20010 bp, 18 predicted proteins | sample MGYA00380180_ERZ1026903 | MGnify/ENA primary metagenome ERZ1026903 (study PRJEB33269, sample SAMEA4719816) | human gut metagenome | biome: human-associated habitat; feature: organic feature; material: feces | place: Cameroon | collected 2013-10 ... | reverse complement strand
TTTAACCGTAAAGAGGCTGCTGCACTTGGATTTTTTCCTTGTGCAACAGCCTCTTATTTTTTTTACCCAAAAACAGCAAGGAGGGAGGACGACACCATGAAGTATAAGCATTTGAGTTACAGTGACCGCCAAGAAATAGAGAAGCTCTACCTCCAAGGTTGGCACATGAACGACATTGCCGAAAAGTTGGGTGTTAGTTTGGCGACGGTCTACCACGAGCGGGCGCGAGGCGACACCGGGCAGATGGACAAAAACGGACGCGGCGGTTACAGCGCCGAACTGGCACAAAGTAAAATTTACGCCCGGCGGCAGGAGTTGCAGGAGCGGCACTAAAGGAGGAAGTCAAAAGTGGAAGTGCGGTACATTGAGATCAAGACCAGCCCGGCGGGGCAAATCATTAGAGCCTATACCCCGGAGCAGTACAAAAAGGAAATGGCCCGGCGGAAAAATGCCACCGCCCGCGCCCGCAAGCTGACCCGCCTGCAGGAGCGCGTCGGTGCCGTGCTTGCCATGCTGGGGTTCCTTATGCTGCTGGGCGCTGGCGGTATGTGCGAGATCGGGCAGATCATCGGTTATGGCTTGGCCGGGCTGTTCCTGTTCGTTTTCGGCGTGTGGCTGGCCCACGGGTTTTACGGGCAGGTCGACAAGGCGGAGTGGCTGCGTGAATCCGTATAAGGACATGACCCTTGCCGCCCGGCGGGCACGGGAAAGCCGCTGGAAAGCAAAGACTTGTTCGCGGGTGGTTCATCCGCGATTTGGTGAAGTGATCGTGCCACACACCTCCAACTATGCCGCCATGCTGCAATCGTGACCTTTGCGACGGGCACGGTCAAGCCGATCATACAGGATGTATTTGCCTTTATCACGGGTACGGTGCTGCCCATTATTTTGCAGACCTTTACGGCGGCAGCGCCGACGATAGCCAGCATAATTTCCAATATTGGCAGTGCGGTTATGACGGGTATGCAGATCATTGGCAGCGCCATTCAGGCGGCGATGCCGATCATACAGGGAATTATTACCGTGATTATGACCATTGGCAGCGTGGTTGTGCCCGCACTGCTGGCCGGGTTTGAAGCGTTCAGTGCGGGAATCAGCGCAGTTATGAGTGCGATTCAAGGTTTCTTCCAAGGCTTGATTACTTTTATTACCGGGGTGTTCTCCGGCAGTTGGAGCCAAGCGTGGGAGGGAATCAAGCAGATTTTCGGTTCTGCTTTCGACGGACTGGTAGCGCTGTGCAAAGCGCCGCTGAACGCCGTTATTGCGATCATCAACAAGGCGATTTCCGGCATTAACGGTTTGGGCCTGACTATCCCGGAATGGGTGCCCATACTTGGCGGCAAGAGCTTTTCCGTCAATATACCCACCCTGCCCATGTTGGCAAGAGGCGGCTTTACGGACGGTGTTTCTATCGCCGGTGAAGCCGGAACCGAGGCGGTAATCAGTTTCCAGCGCGGAGTACACAGCGACAACATCAACACTTGGACGCAGGCGGGCCGTATGCTGGGGGTAAGCGGAGAGCAGGCCGCCGTGGCGGCAGGTGTACCGTATGCCGACGGCGGCGGTGCGGTGGAGCTGGCGACGATTGAGGCGACGCAGGGTAACAACGCTGTGGAGTTGCAAGAGATCGACACTGGCAAGCCGCAGCCGGAACAGGGCGGCAGCGGAACCCCGGACGGCGGCGGGCAGGTTGTATTTGCGCCGCAGATCGTCGTGCAGGGCAACCTATGTGGACACCATCGTTCAGGCGGAGGAGGCCGGAGCGGAGAGCAGCGGCATACTGGCCGGGGAAATCAACATCCTTGTTGACCCTATCCCGTACATAGCCAGTGTGAGCAATGTGGACGAAAGCACCGGCGGCCTTGATGTGGAGGACGACGACAGTTTGACCGAGCGGGCCTATTTGGCACCGAGCCGGTTTAGCTGCGCCGGGCCGCGCGACGCCTACGAATACCATGTGCGGGATTGGCGCAGTGATGTGACGGATGTGCAGATCACCAGCCCGGAGCCGTGCGTGATCGCCATTTACTTTGTGATGGAGGGCGGGCGGCTGCCGAACGCCACGGAGCGGGAGGAACTGGCCGAGTATATCAGCGGTGAGAACCTGCGCCCGCTGTGCGACAAGGTGGTGTGCGTGGAGCCGGAGGAGGTGCCCTACAACATAGCGTTTACCTACTGGATTGGCGACGGCGACCAGCGCAGCGCCGGAACCATACAGGAAAAGGTGACGGCGGCGGTGCAGAGCTACCAAAGCTGGCAGCGGCACCTTGGGCGGGATATTAACCCCACGGAGCTGATCGCCAAAATCCGCGAGGCAGGGGCCAAGCGTGTGAAGCTGACCGCCCCGGCGGATATTGTGGTAGGCAAAACGCAACTGCCGAAATGCACCGGGCAGGCAAAGGCTGTTTTTGTTATGATGCCAATATGGTCTGCAGGATTTTCTCTAAGGCGTTTTTATAGGCTGCATCCTGCTCTTTGGTGCGCTTGGGGCTGCCCTTGGGGTGTTTCCCGGCGCGGAGGAGCTTTTTGTTTTCGTGGCGGCGGAACAGCAGCCCGTCGATATTTTCGGGCGTGTACTCTAAGCCGTTTTGGTTCAGCACACGGGCGCGGCGCGCCAGACACATACTTGCCAGCCCGTAGTCCTGCGTAATAACAAGGTCGCCCGCGCATACGCGGTTCACCAGTGCAAAATCCACGCTGTCGGCACCCTTGCCAAAGGTTAGGGTTTGTGCGCCGTCGCGCTGAATTTGGTGGGCAGTATCGCATAGAATCAGCGCGGGAACGTTATATTTTGCGGCCGTCTGAAGGGTCAGATCCATCACCGGGCAGCCATCGGCATCTATCAGAATCGTCATTTCTCGCTCTCCATAGTCCAGGCAAACGCCCTTGCTGTTCGCCGGTCGGCATCCTTGAAGTGACCGCCTGCGTTCCATTCCAGTGTGCAATCTGCGCCGCGCCGAGTCAGGGCGGTGTGCAGGGCGCGGATGTTGTCACCCACGGCCGCCATCGTCTGATTTTTGGTATGTTCCTCGCGGTCACCAAGGCTGAGGTAAACGCGCTGCGTTTGGATAGGGTGCGCCGCTTCGTATTCTGGCCAGCCGGGAAACCACACGGACGGCGAAGCCGCCGCCACGCCGTACAGGGTATCGGTCCGGGTTGCCGCCCACAGCGCAAACAGCCCCGCCAGCGAGTAGCCGCCCAAAATAACCTTGGCATCTTCCTTTATAGAATACTGCCGACGGATGCTCGGCACAGCCTGCTCCAGCCACGCCAGCGTATCCTCTGCCCTGCCGCCGAAGCCCTGCTTGCCCCACGCGGGCGGTGCGGACCAAGGCGACAGGTCGTCGTTCCAATTTTCCACGGGGACAGCGACCAGCAAAAACGGTCGTGCGGTTTGCCGACGCAGGGCTTCCGCTTCCCGTTCCATCCCTGCAGGGTCGTGCTCGTCCGCCATTTGCAGCAGCAGGTATTCGGCGCCGACCGTGCCATAGACTCGGCAGGTTCTGTTTTGTATCTGCAATACCCGGTTATCCATAAAATTCATGATTCCTTTTCTTTGCTTTCTTTTGCATTATAATGCCTGCACACCAAAGAATCAAGATTGCGCCGGATGCACTGCCTTGAAAGTTTTTTGCCGCACTTGCATTACATCTGCACCACATCCGCACAGTGATTGTATATACGTGTATAATCTCGTATGTTACAATTAGTATGTTCAAAATAGGGTTCAGCCAAAAAGGTTGGACATTTTCACCTAGAGTCGTACCTGACTTTTTTCAGGCACGGCTCTTTTTGTTTTGGGCAATTTCTGATTTTGGAGGTTTTGCCGTTGGCCGTAATACGTCCGCCTTGACGCAATGATTACTCAATAAAAAGTCGAATACGCAAAAGAACGTATTGATTGCGTATTAGCGGCCTGTGGCTATGCTGCCGACAGTACCTAATACGTCTTTATGCGTCCTTAATGCGCAATAAGGATGGTGATTTTATTGAAAAACCGCGCAGCGATCTATCAGCGGGAAGCCGCTGAAATGCTGCATAACATCTCGCTGTACCCCGGTCTGACCGAAGAGCAGCTTTGTCGCTTCTTTCCCGAAAAAGAAGCGACGGCAAAAACTTTGCTTGCCCATATGCTAAAAGAGGGGCGCATCTTCTGCTCCGGGAATGACCGCTACTACGCAAATAGAGAAGTGCAAGGCAACGCTGTCAAGGACTTATCCCGCTGTGTCTGGGTCTTGCTCGACTTCATAGATCAGGTGGAATACCACACTGTTGGAGAATTTCCGGCAGCTATTCTCTGTTTTGCAAATGGAGAACTGTATGAAATCGTGCCTATCCCGCAGGGCAAGGAAACTATGATTTGCCAGCTACTGCGCCAGCCACAGAAAGATGCCGGCAAGCGCATCGTGGTGGTAGATGATGCTGCCCAGATTGAGCTGCTGAACATTCCGCAGGTGGCCGGTTTCTGCACGGTGGCCGAGGACGGCACCGTCAGCTACTACAAAAAGGAGGCCGCGCTTGAATCCTGACGTACTTTTGAACCGCATCCGTTTGGAGCAGCGCGGGCTCATCGACATCCACAAAAAGCTATACGAGATGGAGCATCTGCTGCCCGTACCTGACCCGATGCAGTTTGCCAAAACTGCCGAGAGCGCGGCACTTCTCAGTGAGAAAAGCACGGCTCATCTGCGCAATATGTTCTTTTCCGTGTCTAACGAGCCGCCGATTTATTACTACCCCAAGACAGCCGAGGTGCAGGGCATCCGCGTGTGGGCGGACACCAATTACTTGCGTGTGTTGCTCCCTGCGCTGCTGCCGGATAAAAAGAAGCGGGACGGCTGTAAATTCCTTTTGCTGCCGCTACAGGCAGCACTGGTGCAAAGCGGGTCACTTCCCCACTTCTCCAATTGCGTGATTTGTGTGGAGCATATCTACGACCATAACCTACCAATCAAGGCCGTTCGGGATTATGACAATCTGGAACTCAAGGCCGTTATAGATGTCATTGCCACGTTCTGCCTGACAGACGATACCGGGGCGCTGTGTGATTCTTTCCAGACGACCCGGTTTGGATATTCGTCCTCTACCGTGATAACCGTGATGCCAAAAAACTGCTTTTCGGCGTGGCTGAGCACCCCAAAATTGGCTGAAAACCGACCTCCACTTTTTCCGAAAAATTCGTAAAAATCAGATACCTGTGCTTTGAAGGGACTTTTTCGCATTGCTGTGAGCCGAGTTATACCCCAATCGGCAGCGACTTTCGCCGGAGTCAAAGAAGGCACGGTTAAATTCCGAGGTGATTTCTATTTCTTCTGCTTTTCCTGTCCTGCCCGCGCAAGACAGCCTCTATTATGAACTTTTGGCGCTCACAGCCATCTGCGGCGAGGTCCCTTGTGCGTGTGCTGACCGTCTTACCTCCAGCAAGAGTTACCGCAAAAAGGTGGTGACGAACCTGACACACGACAAGATCCTGCGCATCTTCTCCAAAGATCATCTTCGCGGCTATCGGCTCGGTATCCGTGGCAAACGTCTTTTGCGGGAACGAGCGCCAGAACGATTTCAATTCTATCTGTCAGGTCGCACCGACACCAACTCCATCAAGTCATCCCCCGCCCGCCGTCTGCGGCTGCACCGTATTGCGCAAGCCTATGTCACGATGTTGAATGCAGGCGCGGCGATTTATCGAGATGAAAAGCCCCCTGTATTTGTGCCTGGTGGCAGCAGTCCTTGCCGCATTGAATCAACCGCTTTTTATGATTCCCGCGAGATGAAAGAACTGGGTCTTGAAATGATAAAGGTTCACGGCTCCCGCATGGTAGGCTCACTGATGACCCCATCCCACACCTTTGCTGTGTTCAACGGCAGTGTGGCAGTGTCCAGTACCTCCAAGGCACTAAGCACCCTGCGTGTCTCCGACTACACGCCGCAATACCGCGAAAGCAGCGGTGTCGGCAAGCGGCCGGTGCTGACCCCGGACGAAGTACTGCGCCTGCCGGTGGATGAAGCACTGGTGATATTGCGCGGCCATAAGGTTCTGAAAGTCCACAAGATGGACTACTCTCTGCATCCTGCTTACAAGCATCTGCGGGAGTGCAAGGCATCCGCCCATATCCCGGAGTGGCGGAAAGCCTTACCAGAAACACCCGAAGCTCCCCCGGCAGAAATAGCTAAGGCGTCACCCAAGGCACCGCCTAAGCGCCGTGGCCGTCCTGCCAAATCAAAAACGGTGGTTGCCACCGACAAAGAATCCATCATAACAAAACCTGAAACTGAAAAGGAGGTTTCCCATGGAAATGAACAATGATATTTTTACCCCTGATCTGCCCATCCCCGAACCTGTGGGTTTTGAGGATGCGCCCATTCCTATCCCTGTCGAAGAAGAAAAGCCTGCCGAGACTCCCCCGCCCCGCCGCAGACGCAAAGCAGATGCCCCAGTGCTGACCATTGAAAGCGGCGACGAAATCGAAACCGAGGATGCCCGCGAAGCCGCCGCATGGCACGAGATCCATAACGCTTACCGCACACGGCGCATCCTCTCCGCACCGCTGGGAGGTATCGAGCAGACCGACAGCGGCAAGACAATTGCTGTTGTGGACTACAATGGTTTCCGCATTGTCATCCCTCTCAAAGAAATGATGGTCGCCCCCAGCGCCGCTAACAGCAGCGACAGCATGGCTGTCCGCCAGATGAAACTGCTGGGCAACATGCTGGGCGCAGAAATCGACTTTGTTATTCTCGGCATCGACTCCAAGAGCCGCAGTGTGGTCGCCAGCCGCCGCGAAGCCATGATGCGCAAACGCCAGCTTTTCTATTTCAGCCCAGATACCAACGGTGAGTACCGCGTCCGAGAGGGGCGCGCGGTACAGGCTCGCGTCATTGCTGTTGCCGACAAGTCCATCCGCGTGGAGATTTTTGGCGTGGAGTGTTCCATCATGGCGCGGGATCTGGCATGGGATTGGATTGGTGATGCCCATGACCGTTTTGCTGTAGGCGACCAAATTCTTGTCCGCGTGACCGAGGTGAACAAGACCTCACAGGAGGATTTATCCGTCCGCGCCGATGTCAAGAGCGTTACCGAGAACACCAGCCGCGAAGCCTTAAAGCGCTGCCGCGTACAGAGTAAATACGCCGGTCGCGTGACCGATGTACATAAGGGCATCGTCTATGTGCGGCTTTCCAACGGGGTGAACGCTGTGGCTCACTCCTGCTATGACCGCCGCACGCCCGGCAAAAAGGACGATGTCAGCTTTGTGGTAACGAAGCTGGACGAGGAGCGCAGCATTGCGGTGGGCATCATCACCCGCATTATCCGTCAGAATCTGTAACCGATGAACCGTGGGCAGTCCCGGCGGCTGCCCAACTTTTTACATGAAAGGATTCGTAAAATGGCTGTTTTTCGCGTAGAGCGCATTAAGGACTATACCGTTATGAGCAATCATCATCTTCGCAATAAAAATCTGTCTCTGAAGGCCAAGGGCCTGCTGTCGCAGATGCTTTCCCTGCCGGACGACTGGGATTACACCCTCAAAGGGCTTGCCGCCATCAATAAGGAAAGCGTAGACGCTATCCGTACAGCCATTTGGGAACTGGAGGATGCCGGGTATGTGGTGCGCACCCGCGTCCGGGACGAGCGCGGCTGTCTGCGAGGCTGCGATTACTATGTCTATGAGTACCCGCAAACGCCCTCGTCCGGCTCCGGCGACAGTGCTGAATCCGTGCCGCCTATGCTGGAACCCCTTGCATCGGATTCTGCTGTACTGGGAAATCCCATGCAATTAAATAAAGAAATACAAAATAAAGAGAAACAAAATACGGATCTAATCTTATCCGAGGGAGCGGCCGTGCGGACAAAAGTCCGTGACAACATTGAGTTGGACTTGCTTTGCCGCAATCAGCCGGAAAGCGCCCCCGTGATGCAGGAGATCTACGAGCTGGTCGTGGAGACGATTCAGCTCCGCAGCCCTGTATTGCGGCTGGGCAACAACCTGTTTCCTATGCCATTAGTGCGGGAACGACTGTTGCAGCTGACAAGCGAGCATATCCGTTTTGTCCTTGATGGCCTACGCAATCTGCACACAGACGTGAAAAATCTCAAAAAGTACCTTCTGACGATGCTGTTCAATGCGCCTGTCACGCTGAACGGCAGGACGATGCTGGATGTACGCAAATCTGTCGGTGGCGGACTTCGTCCGATGCTGGCGTAACGCCGCGAAAATATGAACAAATTGTAAAATTTGAAAAAGTGGCCGAATTTTTTTAATTTTTTCGTTTGAGATGACAGTAATAAGGGCAAATAGGTTTTTCGGCCTGTTTGTCAAAACTGGAGGTGAAATTCTATGAAACAAGCTCGCATCCATTGCCCCTACTGCGGCTCCCTTGCCACGCTGCGCCCGGCAAGCGCGATTCATGGTCTGTCCGACATTTCCGCCGGAACGTACCTGTACGTCTGCCGCCGCTGGCCCGCCTGTGATGCTTATGTCACAGCAGACCGCCGCACGAAGCAGCCTCTTGGCACCCTTGCCAACGGAGATTTGCGGCATAAACGCATCCTTGCCCACCACGCCCTGCACAGCGTACAGGCGCAGCTTGGCATGAGCCGCGACCAGAGCTACCGCTGACTGCAAACACAGATGGGATTGCCCGGAGATCAGGTACATATTGCCAAGTGCGGCGACTACCGCTGTGAACAAATCATCCGCATCTGCGAGAACGCGACTGCGAGGTGACGGTTATGAAATGCGTGAAAAGGCTCACAGCTGACCAACAGCGTTTGGTAGAAGAAAGGGCTTTCCTTTTAGGACATACTCTGTGACAACAAACCTCTCTTTGAGACTTAATTGCTGCATAGCAGCCATCAGTTTTTCATTTTGCGGCTCCATTCTGCTCCACATATCATACCCGGCGGTTCTAAATTCGGATTGTTCTGCCTCCTTTTTAGTTCTGGTTTCTTTTTCATGCTCTCTCTGTTTCTTCTTTATGTAAGATTGGCGTTTTCGTTTTACTGCCAAAACCACATAAGCAGTGAATTGGTTTTGGCATATATCATCTTTGGATATGCCATCGTTCTTTTTTATCATTTCTGTACTCCCATCATTTTTTCTTCGATGGGAATACTGGTGGTGAACGACAGCGACAAAGAATCTTGTCGAATTGAAAATTGACACACGCAAATTCTTCAGTATATGTCCACCTGTGTGGAGCATATACCGTCAGGATTCGCATATGGCAGTGGTAATTCTATTTCGTTTTTCGCGTGGAATTGCCAGAGTTATTCATTCGATAAACTCATAATGCGGTTCTCCGTATAGAGGAAAAGCCTATTAAGTTATAGGCAATGAAATATAACCGCACTTTGAGAAAAGAGGCCTCAAGGTACTTTTTATCTTTTGAATTTGTTGTATACCTCCAAATGAAAAAAACAAGGAGAGGCTTCCAAGGAAACCTCTCCTTAACTGGTATTAAGGGCTATGTCAAAATCTTTCCGGCAGAATATTTACGACAGGTAACTTACCGATACAGCGGCCCGTACTGCTTGCACGCGGCATAATCCGCAGCCTGCTGATCCTGTGTGCCGAAGCTGGCCCATGCGTGGGGGCGATAGACCTTCTCGGCAGGGACATTGTGCATCGTAACAGGGATGCGCAGCATGCTGGCCAGCGTAATGAGGTCAGCACCCACATGGCCGTAAACGGTCACACCATGGTTGGCACCCCAGTTTGCCATAACGCTGTACACATCGGTGAACGCTCCCTGTCCGGTCAGGCGCGGGCAGAACCATGTGGTCGGCCAGGTCGGGTCGGTGCGTTTGTCGATAGTGTTGTGGATCTCGTCGGGCAGATCAGCCGTCCAACCCTCGGCAATTTGCAGGACGGGTCCAATGCCCTCCACAATGTTGAAGCGCAGCATCGTAACAGGCATCTCTGCCTTGCAGCGGAAATGGCTGGAATATCCACCGCCGCGGAAGTACTCATAGTTCGCACGACACCAATCGGTGGCGTTCAGGCACGCCTTGATGTCCGCATCGGTCATCTCCCAGAACGGTTTCATCACATGATTGCCCTTGTCATCTACGCAGGCACCGGAACCGTCCAGGGCCGTTGCGCCGGAATTGATGAGGTGAATAAAGCCGTTGGCGGCAACGCCGTCAGGCTTCTGCCCGGTCACACGCTCGCAGGCTTCCGGGCTCCAGTAGGTGCGCACGTCATGGAAGCACGGCGCAGAGCCGGAAACAAGGCTGCCCAGCATCATGGCAATGCCGTTGCAGGTATCGTTCTCGGTAGCGAACGGGGTCGGGGCCTTCGGGCCGTTCCAGTCAAAGGTGGAAGCCATGATGGCTTCAGTGAAGTCAGCATTCGGCAGCCAGTCCGTCCACTGGCGCTGACCCTGGAAACCGCCGACCACGGCGTTGCGGCCCAGCGCTTCCTCATGCCAGCCCATCTCGTCCAGACGCGGATTGCCGTATAGAATGTCACGGATGATCAGGGTCATCTTGACGATAAACTCCCAATCCTTGTCAGCCGGAACGATCTTCGACTTCGTGATAACAGGCGGCAGGTTCTTACCGAGGTTCTTATCAAAGCCCTCTTTGCAGTTCTCGCGCACCCATGCCAGCGCCTTTTCATATTCATCGTGGTCATAGATACCGATGGAAATGCGGCGCAGGATCTCGACCTCGTCCACCCACTCGGCGCGGATGCCGAAATATTTTTGCAGAACACCCGCATCGCAGAAGCTGCCCGCAATGCCCATCGTCACAGCGCCAATATTGACGTAGGCTTTGTTCTTCATCCAGCCTGCGGCAACAGCACCGCGGGCGAAACGCAGAATTTTCTCGGCCACGTCATCGGGAATCGTATCATCGTTGGCTTCCTGCACGTCATGGCCGTAAATGGAGAAAGCAGGCAGACCGCGCTGGGCGTGTGCGGCCAGAACCGCAGCCAGATACACCGCGCCGGGGCGCTCGGTGCCGTTGAAGCCCCAAACTGCCTTGATGGTGTTGGGGTCCATGTCGAACGTCTCGGTGCCGTAGCACCAGCAGGGCGTCACGGACAGCGTTGCCGTAACATTCTGGGTAGAGAACTGTTCTGCCACACGGGCCGCCTCGGCACCGCCGCCAATCGTCGTACAGCCGATCACGCACTGCACCGGCGTACCATCGGGGTACTTAAGGTTCTCCGAAATCAGTTTGGCGGCATTTTCTGCCATGCGCATCGTCTGATTTTCCAGGCTTTCACGGACACCGCCCCAGCGTCCATCGATGACAGGGCGAATACCAATTTTAGGATACAGCATAGTTGCACCTTCCTTATTATAGTAGGGTTTTGAAACGATCATAAGCGGCGTTCCATTCCGCATCGTTCTGTGTGCTTGGGGTATATGTTTTAATGACCTCTGTTTCCGCAATCAGTCGGCGTCCCTGTGTGATGGAGTCCAGCAACCCCAAGGCCTTCAGCTGGATCATGATGTTGCCGAGCGCCGTAGCTTCCACCGGGCCTGCCTTTACCGTAAGGCCGCAGCAGTCTGCTGTCATCTGGCAAAGCAGGCGGTCTTTTGTGCCGCCGCCCAAAACGTGCAGGGTCGTAAATGCTCGACCTGTTACAGCGGAGAGCTGCTCTATCGCATAGCGATATTTCAGAGCAAGGCTTTCATAAATGCAGCGCATTACGGCTCCCACCGTTTCCGGGACGGGCTGGCCTGTTTTGCGGCAAAATTCCTGTATTCTGCCCGGCAGGTCGCCGGGGGCAACAAATTCCGGGGCATCCGGGTCAATAAAACTGCGCAGCGGTTCGGCGGCAAGTGCCTGTTGCTCCAGCTCCGCGAAAGAATATGCCTGTCCACGGCGCTTGTACTCACGGCGGCTTTCCTGAATCAGCCAAAGACCGATGATATTTTTCAGATAGTTGATTTTCCCGTTTGCACCGAGTTCATTGGACAGCCCGCTTTGGCAGCTGTCCGCCGTCAGAATCGGGGCATCCAATTCCGTTCCCAGCAGGCTCCATGTGCCACAGGAGAGAAATGCCGTATGTTCGGCATCCTCCTCGGCACACGGCATAGCGGCCGAGGCGCATTGTGTATCATGCCCTGCCACCGCAATGATTTTCGCACCGTTTGCAAGTGTGCCTGTCACCGTGCCGCTGGCAACAAGGGGCGCGAAGCGGTTTGCGTTCAAGCCGTAGGCGGCCAGCACTTCTCTGCTCCACTGCCCTGTGCGGGGGTCCAGCATCTGGCTGGTGGACGCAATGCTGCGTTCGCAGACCGGCTCGGCCCCCAACAGAGCCGCAAACAAATCCGGCATAAAAAGGATCTGCGCAGCCTTTTGCAGCAGTTCCGGATCCTGCTCCCGCAGAGCCAGCAGCTGGAACAGGGAATTGATTGCCATGATTTGATTGCCGGTATGGGCATACAATTCTTCTGCAGGCATACGGGCAGCGGCCTGTTCCGGTTTGCCATTCGTTCGGGCATCGCGGTAATGAACAGGTTTTGCCAGCAGATGACCGTCCGTATCCAGTAAGCCGAAATCTACACCCCATGTATCAAATCCTAAGCTGTCAAATGTACCCGCCTTTTGAATGGCCGTGTGAATTTCTTTCAGCAGTGTTTCCACATCCCAGCAGAGGTGACCGTCCTTTTCGATGGGGACATTTTCAAAACGATGGATTTCCTCGTAGGTGAGGTTTTGGCCATCGTACACGGCTCGAATTGCACGTCCACTGGAAGCGCCAAAGTCGAAGGCCAGCACAGTTGCTGTGTTACTCATTGCACCACGCCCTTCTTCAAAAGTACGTTGGCATAAATTGCGCTTTCCCCGGTGGCGATAATCGCATAGGCATGATGTGCGCGCTCATAAAACGCAAAGCGCTCCACCATTTCAATTTTAGCCGGGTCATTGCCGCTCTCGTTCAACTTCTGTTTATAGCTATCCCAGATAGTCGGCTTGCACGGATCGCCATCAACCACTTTCATCAGCGCGACGGGCTTTTCTACATACTGATCCAACGGCAGGAATTGCAGGATGGCCTCCAGCAGTTCTACGGTTCCGTGCCCGTCTGCACGAATCACAATGGCATCTTTACCGATGCTTTCAGCCGGGAAATTTCCGTCTGCGAGAATGATTTCGTCGCCATGTCCCATCTCGCAGAGGACTTTCAGAAGTTCCGGGCTAAGGATAGGCGGAATGTTCTTCAGCATATGGGGTCTCCTTATTTGTCCGTCGGCTCACCTTTTTCGCGTCGCTCAAATTTGCGATAGCCGGGGTGTTTGCCGGTAATTTTGTAGTAGGAGCGGAGATTGATGAGCTTATCAATATTCTTGCGGTCAATATCATAGCTGCCGCCGAGAATGATTGCGTTGATTGTGATTTTTGCCCACAGTTCCAGACTCTCCATGCGGTAATAGGCGGTGATGACATCACTACCCACCGTCAGTGCGCCGTGGTTTTCCAGCAGCATAACATCGTGGTCGTTGAGATACGGCTCGATTGCGTCCGGCACCTCCGTCGTGCTGGGGGTGCCATACGGAGTCAGTGGCACAGCGCCGATGGCTGCCACATCCTCAATCATGTTGTACATATCCATCGGGCGATGTGCCACGGCAAAGCCGGTGGCTGCCGGCGGGTGGGCATGGACAACAGCATTTACATCGGCGCGCTTTTCGTAGCAGCGCAGGTGCATCTTGATTTCGCTGGACGGGCGCAGGCCCTCTGCACCTTCCAGCACATTGCCCTTTGCATCAATACGCAGCAGCTTGTCCGGCGTGATGAAGCTCTTGCTCATGCCCGTAGGCGTTGCAAGGAAAGTTCCGTCCTCCAACCTAACCGAAACATTACCGTCGTTGGCAGCGACCCAGCCAAGCTGCCACATTTTATGGCAGACATCGCAGATCTGGTCTTTGATTTCTTCGATTTGCACAGTTTGTACCTCCTAAAGTGGATTTTGTCCTTTACTTGTATTATACTGTTGCAATTCGCCCTCGTCTTTGCGTATAATGATATTATATTGGACGATATTGATATTTTAGGAGATGTCTGCCATGAAGTTTCTGGCTTCCCATGAAAGCAGTACGCGCGGCACTTTTGACTTTCCCATTGAGCTTTATTATGTAGATAAAATGCACCCGCGCTATGAAATGCCGTTTCACTGGCACATGGAATTTGAACTTATGCTGGTTCTAAGCGGGGAGTTTTCTCTGCTGATTGATGGACGCTCTTACCTTTTACACAAGGGTGATGCCGCCATCATTTCAGCCGGGGCCGTTCACGGCGGAACCCCCAGCGACTGCGTTTACGAGTGTGTTGTCTTTGATATGAACCGCTTCCTCGGCAGCGGCTCCGTATGTCAGGCAAAATACAATGCGCTTTTTGAACACGGCGCACAAATCGAGCCGTATCAACCGGCTGGCTCCGTAACCTGCCAACTGATTGACCTGCTCTTTGAGGCGATGGAAAAAGAGCCGGAGGGCTATGAATTTGTCACGATTGGCCTGATGTGGCAGCTGTTCGGCCAGATTCTTTTGCAGCATTCGTACACAGTATCCTCTCCCGGAAATAAACGAAATGATCGCAGCACAGCCCAAATGAAAGCGGCCTTAGAGCGCATCCGAAAGAATTACGCCAGCCGCATCACCTTGGAAGATCTTGCTTCCACAGCAAAAATGACCCCCGAACACTTTTGCAGGGTCTTTCACAGCATAACCGGGCGCTCCCCTATTGATTACCTGAATTACTACCGGGTAGAATGTGCCGCCGAACTGTTATGCTCCACCGAGGACCCCATCACGGAGATTGCATATAGCTGCGGCTTTAGTGATTCCAGCTACTTTAACCGGATGTTCCGCCGCTATAAGGCTGAAGCTCCTGGCAAATATCGAAAACTGCATAGCATATAAAATCGCGCCGACAGTGCATTGTCGGCGCGATTTTTTGGTCAATAATTTACATTCTTTCATCAATATATTCCGTTTTCAAAAGTTAGCGAATGTTTAATAATAGAAATAGAAATCTAAATAGGATGGGCGTGAAAAAATGACATATAAAAAGTTTATGAGTCTCTTTTTAATTGCCGGAAGTATCGCCAGCACACTCTGTAGCTGCGCTGCAACGGATTCTTCTGCTGTGGTCGGGTATGTCGATGAGCACCCCATCACTATGGAAGAGTTCAATTACTTCTTATCCCAGCAAAAAAGCTCCGTATGCCAAAGCTATTCTCAGCTTTACGGGATCACATCTTTTGACTCCGCCTTTTGGAATAATGAATATGGTGATTCTACTCCGCTGGATTCCGCAAGGGCCTCTGCCAAAGAAGCCTGTCTGGAAGCATACGCCACACAAATGCTTGCCGAGAAGACAACTTCTGCTGAGTTCTTGTCGTTTTCCCAACTAAAAGAAAATGCAGAAAATTTCAACACTGCAAGAAAAGAAAGCACGTCAAACGGTGGTATTGTCTACGGCCCTATAGAGTATTCCTTTGATTCTTACTATCACCGTTATCTTTCACAGCTTGAAAACGATATAAAGGAATACTGGATTTCTACCAATGCTGTAAGCGATGCAGACATTGACGCTTTCTACTCTGAAAATCAAAATCTGTTCTCCCTGAATGGTGACGCAGATGTTTCTGCTATTTATTTGTCATATATTCCATCCGACCTCTCTGCTGACAACATCTTTTTGGGCCTTGAGGAAGGTGTTTCTTTAGAGGATACCCAAACACAATACCCTTACGTCACAGACTGGCACACCTATTCTTTTACAAACGAAACCGAAAAGTCCGATCTCTTATCCCATGCAGACATCGTTTCACAGGCATCCAGCATGAATACTGGAGATGTATCAGAGCCGTTTTTAGATGGGACTTATCCGTGCATTATTAAAGTCACAAGAAAGGAGGACGCAACCGTTATCCCACTCGCAGAGGTTCGTAATCGTATCACAGATTACTTATTAAACTCACGGATAAGCACAGAAACCGAACTGATTCAAAACCGTCTGGTATTTACCGAAACTGATGCCTTTCAAAATACATCAATCGAATAGGAGACTCAACCATGAAGAGAAAATTTTCCCTGGTCATGAGTGCAGCTATGATTTTAAGCATCATTGCTCCTATGACCAACGCCTTGGCTGAAGACATTCAAACTCCAGAAACAGCCTCTACCGAAACCATTGTCGCAGAAGCTGCTGCGTCCGGTGGAACCACCTACTATGTAGATTCTACAATCGGTGATGACTCCAATTCGGGAACCTCGCCCGAAACACCTTGGAAAACCCTCGACAAAGTGACCGCCACAACCTTCTTGCCTGGTGATACCATTCTCCTGAAATCCGGCTCCATTTGGAATGGCGAATGGTTATGGCCAAAAGGCTCAGGAACCGCAGATGCACCTATCAAGATCGATAAATACGGCGGTGATGCACTGCCTGTCATCAATGGCATGGGCATCGATCGTGGTATGAACTACTCTGGCGCTGTTCACCTGCGCAACCAAGAATATTGGGAAATTCGCAATCTTGAAGTCACAAACGATGATGACTTCGATGTTGATATCGACCTTTCCCGCCCGCAGGGTGACAACAGTTGGTCGAGTCAGGCCGAAACACGGAATGGCATTTTGATTATCGCCGATGGAGATCTTCTCAACGATGGTGACGATGGCATTTTCGATCACATTTACATCGAGAACTGCTATGTACATGACGTAGATGGCCCCAACGATTGGAATGACACTTTTACTGGCGGAATCATTTACAATGTCGTTGGCACGAAAATTCGTCCTAACACCTCTTTCCGCGATATTCGGATTGCCTACAACACAATCCGCAAAGTTGATTTGCTTGGCATTACCGGCTTTGTGCAGATGGCAAAAAGCGGCTATCAGGACGATGTTGACACATACAATCTTTGGATGGAAGACATCTATATTGGCCATAACTATATCGAAGATGTTGCTCAGGGCGGCATCGATTTGTGCGATGCCCGAAATGCCGTCGTTGAATATAATGTTGTTGATGGCTTCCTAAAGCGGTATCCCAATTTCCGTCCTACTGTTGCTCTGTACCCTTGGAAATGTGAGAACTCCGTCTTGCAGTACAATGAAGTTTATAATGGGCCTTCGACGAACGCGGACGGCAGCCCCTATGATATGGATTCTGCACTAAAAAATGTTGTCTACCAGTTCAACTACTCGCACAACAATCCCTGTGGCTGGATGTTGTACATGGGGCGCAATACCAATGATATAATCCGCTACAACATCAGCGATGACGGTGGCGACTTTATCATCAAGTATTTCCTTACTGCTAATGCAACTCCTGCCTACTTTGTCAACAACGTAATCATGTATGATGGTGCCAGAACCACTTTCATGCACCGTGATCCTTTCAAATCGCAGACTTATTTCTACAACAATGTTTTCTACAATAAGAGTACCACCACCACAACAACATGGCACGATACCAAACGCTATCTCGGGAATCTCGGTTCTGTCACATTCAGCCATAACTGTTTCTACGAAGCCAGTGGTATCCATTCCCAGTATGAACCATCCGACGACTATAAAGTCACCGAGAATCCTGATATGGTAAATCCCGGACAGACTCCTCAGCAGAACAGCGATGGCATTCTGAGTGGTGCTACAGTTTGGGATGGCTACAAGCTCAATGCAAGTTCTCCGCTGATCGATGCAGGCATCTATGTTCCCCAGATGGGAACCACTGATTTCTATGGCACTCAGCTGTATTGGGGTAATGCTCCTGACATCGGTGTTCACGAGTACCAGCAGGGCGAATATAATGATCCCGCCAATTTTGCATTAGGCAAAACTGTAACCTCTAACAATTCCCATGAATCCTTGACTCCTGATTTAATGGTTGACGGCATCTACTCTCAGAGTTCTCGCTGGGCTGCCGCCAACTCGGATCTTCCAATCTGGCTGGATATTGATTTTGGCGAGGATACTACCTTTAATAAGGTTGTCCTTACTGAAAACATTGTATCCGGGTGGGCCTCTCCCCGAATTGCCTCCTTCAACTTGCAGATCCCTACATCTGATGGTTATCAAACAATTTACACCTATGATGGCGAAATCGGTGAAGGGAAAGATTTCACGTTCGACACTGTGACCGCATCCCACCTTAGAATGGAAATCACCAGCCTCCGCGCTGACACAAGCACGCATGGCCGTGGCGCAACTGATCCCAGTATCGTCGAATTTGAGGTATACAAAGTTCCCGTAGTTCGTGAGCCACAGAATCTGCTTTTGAATAAGTCCGTTTCTGCCAGTTCTTCGCATTTCTCCTGCCCCGCATCCAAAGTAAATGACGGCGATGCCTCTCAGGGTTCCCGCTGGGCTGCTGCCAACTCGGATCTTCCTGCATGGCTGGAATTCGATCTTGACTCTGAGCAGACCTTTAACAGCGTAACCATCACAGAAAATATTGTTCCAAATTGGGCATCCGAACGAATTACCGGCTTAGAGTTCCAAGCATGGAATGGTACGGAATACACTACAATCAGTACCTATAGCGGCACGATTGGCACATCCAAAACCATTTCCCTGCCAGAAACGACTAGTTCCAAATTCAAGGTCTTGATTACTGGATTGCAGGAAGACACTACGAAAAACAGCAAAGGTCAAACCGATCCTAGCATCCAAGAAATCGAGCTTTACTACCGCTAATATAACAGAGCCGCTTCAATCGTATTGCATAAGTGCAACGCTTGAAGCGGCTCTATTTTTATTCTTTAGAATAAGCAACTCCCGCGCTTGTCAGGCGCGGGAGTTAAGGAAGGAGAAAACACGATTTTGCATGATGCACTCTACTGCAAAACGCAAACCGCAAAATGAAAAAGCAGATTAGTGGTATCAGCAGTATTTTTCAATTACTTTTTGCATGGCATCCCAGTTCCGTTCCATATCGGCAGTCAACTTGAACTGAGTGCGGGCGCGGTTGAGGTTTTGGGTTTCGTAGTTGATGTGGAAGTAGTGGTCCCCCTCGAGATAATCAGCGAGGAAGCGCATACCGCACTCCATCGTCATCAACTTGGCACCCCAAGGCAGGGTCTGCTTTTCCAGCGGGGTGAACGCTTCTCCTGCTGCCTGCAAGAAGCCCTTGGTGTAAATTTCAAACAGTTCCATGCTGAAATTGACTTTCGAGAGGTCAGCTTCGTCCTCGGCGCAGTGGTTGGCACCGAAGCGGATGGAATCACCGAAATCGTTGGCGGCCAAGCCCGGCATGACGGTGTCAAGGTCGATGACGCAAAGACCCTCGCCGGTCGTTTTGTCGAACAGGATGTTGTTCAGCTTGGTGTCGTTGTGGGTGACGCGCAGCGGCAGTTTACCTGCCGCCAGCAGGTCCACCATAACGTGATACTCTGCTTCGCGGGCGCGGACAAACTCAATTTCGCGCTGCACCTGTGCGGCACGACCCATGCGGTCTTCGGCCACGGCGCACTGAAAATCAGCGAAACGCTTGGGCGTATCGTGGAAGTGCGGGATCGTCTCATGCAGGGTGTGTGCCGGATATTCAGCCAACTGATGCTGGAAATTGCCAAATGCAACAGCGCTCTGGTAAAAATCCTCAGCCGACTGCACCTGCTGCAAACAGACAGTGTTCTCTACAAATTCATAGATACGCCAGCAGCTACCATCAGCAGCCTGATAATAGGGCTTTTCCTCTTTGGTAGGCACCACATGGAGCGTAGCACGCGCCGGGTCAGCCCCGCGCTGCTTAGCCTTTTCGCGCAGAAAATCCGTCACACCGCAGATGTTTTCCATCAAGCCGGCCGGGTCTTTGAATGTATTGGTATTGATTTTTTGCAGGATATAGCGTTTTGCCCCCTGCACTGACGTTACCGTGATGGCATACGTCTGGTTGATGTGCCCTTCGCCATAGGGAATCGGCTCTGATACTGAGCCATTCCATTTCCATGCAGTTAAAATATCCTTCATTTGTATATACATCCTCGTATTATAAAGTAGTAGTTATTAAAGTCCCTCTCCAAGGACAAAATGCTA
>ERZ1026903.417-NODE-417-length-20359-cov-20.908589_pt1 | contig 20359 bp, 10 predicted proteins | sample MGYA00380180_ERZ1026903 | MGnify/ENA primary metagenome ERZ1026903 (study PRJEB33269, sample SAMEA4719816) | human gut metagenome | biome: human-associated habitat; feature: organic feature; material: feces | place: Cameroon | collected 2013-10 ... | reverse complement strand
GGAGCACCTCAAAAACACCATCATACACTAAATCAGTAAGTTGGCAGCATCACCCGATTGTTCTTGAAAAACTCTAAAGCCGTGGCCAGTTTTTGTTGACCACTACACAATGTTGTATTTTGCATACAGCATAATCGACTGGAATAAAATTGTATTGGAATAGGCTCTAACACTGATATAACGGCAGTTTAGAACCTATCTCAATAGGGATTAATTACCGCATAAAAATATATTATCACTGTAACCAAAACCTTATACAGCCTGACTTTTAAACATCGATATGGCTGGGTAAGGTCATGAATTTAGCTCCTATTGAGATAGGTTCTTAGTTCCGAATGAATCAGAGCCGCTTTTCGTTTATTAATCAGGAATTCCTAGTATTTTTAATAACTTTACATTATTTACATTTGCATCGAATCTTTCTCTTGCTAACTTATGACTTTCTTCTCCCATACTGATTATTTTTTCAGGATTATTAATTAACTTCAGCATTTTTTCTGCAAGATCTTCATGTGACCATTTTTTTACAACATATCCATTCACACCATCAATAATTGTTTCTTTGCAGCCTGGTAAATTAGTAGTTAAAATCGGTCTCCCCATAGCCATCGCTTCTTGTGTACTACGAGGAACTCCCTCTCGATAATAGGAAGGAAGAACAAATACGCTTGATTTTTCAATCCAATCAGCCACATTAGAAACAAATCCGGGATAAGAAATAACTCCTGATTTAATTAAAGTATCTACGTCAGATTCAGATAACCCTCCGGGGTTTTCCTTATCTATAGCGCCAAGTATAATAAATTCAACATTGGGATGTGTTTTTTTTATTTTTTTTGCGGCAGCAACAAACTCATTGACTCCTTTTTCTGCTAGCAAACGAGCTATAAAAATGAATGATATTTCATTTGTTGGTGGCGTGCTTTTACAGTAATGATTCATATCTAAACCAATGCCACCAAGAATATGGCAAGATTTTAATTTTATTTTGTATTTATCTATCAAGTCATGATAATCATCCTTGTTAAGAAGTATTAATGAGTTGATATGTGGAAATATTATTTTATACAGGAGAACCTGGATATTTTTAAGTAACTTTGTTTTTAACGGAGTTCCATGTGGCTGCTCTGTAAATAAAAAACCTAACCCCTCAAGCATAGCGTTATTATTTTTAACGCCTGAAAAAATACCAGCCAACGATCCAAAGATAGAGGGCTTTGAAAAAAAAGATAAAATAGCATCTGGTTTTATCTTCTTTAGTTTTTTACTTAATAAGTAAGTATTCCATAAATCACCAACAAGGTTAATACCACTGCGACTTAAATTATAATCAACAGGAATGGCGCCTGCTTTTTTTATTATTTCCTTGGATGAATCATTATAGTCAGTAGCAAAAGCATAGACTGAAATCCCTTTCTTGGTTAGTGTTTTTATTAAATCCAATCTAAACAAAATCATAGCATTTGCTGTGTTCCCTATTATTGAGATCTTCATTATTTATTACCCTTACCTTTATTTTTCTTTGTTAAAGCGCATCTTCTTCCATATTTTATCAAAGAAAACAAGATCGCAGGCACTGCCATTATTTTACCTTTCAACAAGAAGTTAAATATATTTTTTAACTCCCACTTCTCCATCAACCATAAATTACCACTCAACCCTGACACTCCAAAGTTAAATTTATCGAGAAAAACCAAATCCCTTCCATATATTAATCCACATTTGTTTTTTTTATTATAAACGATAACAAGCCATGACATGTAGTCCTCTGAAAAACGCTGATTCTCATTAAATGGAATAAAAATATCTCTTTTCATAATGACGGCTGGAGTCTGGAAATAATTCTTAAACAACATCATGTTAAATGAAATTATTTTTAATTTTAAATGTTCTTTTTTAATTTCTTGGTTAATTTCTTGGTTATTTTTCTCACCAATGGAACACGTTGAACCTAAAAAATCCAAGTTTTCATCATTAATAAATGATAGTTGTAATTCTAGTTTTTTTGGATGCCAGTAATCATCTGCATCCAAAAATGACAAAAAATGCCCCGTGGATAGTGAAACCCCTTTATTCCTGGAAAATGACGGCCCTGAATTATCCTCATTATTAAAAGCAAAAACATTTCCATACAATGAGCTTAATTTCTTTAAAATATTCCAGCTATTATCTGACGATCCATCATTTATACAAATAATCTCTATATTTCTATGGGTTTGTTTTAATGCGGAAAGAACGCATCTTTCTATAGTTTTTTCGTTATTAAAACAGGGGATGATAATACTAACCTTATGGTTTTTCATTGCTCACTCTTCTTACTTATATTTACAAAGGTAAATAATAATATAATAACAAAGTATAGGACTCTCACTTGCCAGTAGAACAGAGAAATGAACATATAGTATATAGTCAAGAACATACACCCCAAAATAACATTTGATTTTGCGGGGGTTCTTGAAACCATTAATAATGGTTTTGTTAGCACCATCATTACAATTGCTAATATCAAAATACCGGAATCAATAATAGTTGATAAGTAAAAATTATGTGGATCCTGTGTTAATGTACTATAGCCAATACCATTACCAATAAACATTGTCTTTAGATTACTTATTTCAACAATAGCATTTTTTAATCTGGCTATTCTATCACTATTACTTGCTTTACTAACTATTCGTTCTGTTATATTTGGTTCTGTGACAAATGAAGCTCCATTATTCTCAGTCACTACAGCGGGAATGTTTTTCATCACTACAAAAGACATTGCAAGTGAAATCATAATTAGTACCAACAACCTTAGCTGTGTTTTCTTTAGCACAAAGAATGAATAAACACTTACAATAAGAAAGGAAATAAAAAAAGATAAAAAAGAACTCCGTGATAAGGTCAAAAATGAACACATCATTGACAATATGAATATAATATTAATTGTGTATTTATTTGGCAATGTGAAAAACATATAGATTGAGCCAATGCATAACATAAAAGCTAACACATTTGGGTCACTTGAACTTTCATAACCCAAAGGAAAATAAGACCATGAGTTATCATAAAAAACAGGAACCGTTAAACGTCCCCAGTCACCAAAGCCAAGTTGAAATAATTTAATCAACAAAAAAGAGCTAACAAAAAGCAGGCCTAAAGCAATTAAATATGATAAATGTATTGGTTTTCTTTTAAAGAAGAAAATAAACCACATAGATATTACTATATATACAGCATGACTAGTAATTAGAGTGATAGATTTATGATTATATACAAAAATGTTAATGACAAGGTAAGCAACTACTAAGCACAGGAGAAAAATATGTGATCTTTTTATAAAAGACTTTCTTTTTATAAGCCAATAGAAACCTAATAGTGTACAGGAAAAGAGAGTGTATACTGTAACCACATGATCACTATTGACTCCCATGACCACCTGTTTATTCCCTCCCATAACTGACCACAATATAAAAGGAAAAGTGCAAATGTATAGATAAAAACACATAGTGATTCAACTGGTTATTTTTATTGTAAATAAGATTCTTTTATAATATCATAAACATGATGCCTCACTCAACATTTTTAACAGATGATATTTTTTATGAACAGACTTTTTTCTAATGCTTTCTGGTTAATGGCATCTCAGATTGGCGGCCTTCTAATCCCCTTGATCGAACTGCCATTGCTTGCCAGAAGACTGGGGGCTGATGAATATGGAAAAGTTGTATATGTTTTAGCTATTTCCATAATGGCTTCTGTTTTCATTGAGTATGGATTCAATTTCAGTGCTGTGAAAAAAATCGCAGGAAGGAAAGATGATAAATATATTTCACAAATTTCAACAGATGTTTTTCTTGCTAAGATAATTCTTAGTATTATACCTATTATTTTAGCTCTCACCCTAATATACACAACATCTAGCGGAATATCTATACCTAATAATTGGTTTGTATGGATTATTTTATTTATCTTATCTTTTGGATTCACTCCGTTCTGGTATTACATATCAATAGGAAATATAATTTTCCCCGCAATACTCGATCTTTTACTAAGAGTGACAGGTTTAATTCTCATTGTTATTTTTGTTAACTCCCCGAGTGACGCAAAAACCACAATAGCCATTCAATCAATGGTAGGAGCGCTAAATACATTAATATCAACTGCTGTTGTTTTTTATTTGTCGGGAGTAGGAGCAATTAATATTAAAAGAGCGCTTAATGAAATTAAAGATGGGTTTAGTGTATTTTTGTATAAAAGTTCACAAGGAATAATGATAACCATATCATCATCATTATTAGGTTTTTTTGGGGGGGCTAAATCTGTTGGTTTTTTTGTTCCATCTGAAAAAGTAACTAAGGTTATAACAACATTAATGATAACAATGCTAAACGTGGCATATCCGCATTTCGTTAAAAATCTTAGTGATAGCAAAAACAATAGACGCCACATAAAAAAAACAATCCTTAACATATCAGCAATATTATTATTTTTATCATTAATTTTTTCTTTTTCTGTTTTTGTTTTCTCCGATAAAATAATTTTTTTTGTTTTTGGTATTGAATACGAAAGAGCGATACCATTAATTAAGACTATTATTTGGGTTATACCGTTAAGGTCATGGGTGTTGTCACTTACAATTCTATGGTTCATTCCAATAAATAAAGAGAAATTTATCACAAAAATAACACTCGTTAATATAATGCTAATTTCGTTCACTGCGTGTTTATTTATTTATCTGTTTGGCACTATAGGAATAGTGATGTCAATTTTACTATCAGAAGTAATAACTTTTGTGATATTGACCTATTTCTTTTTCAAAGAAAACTAAGAGCCTATCCCAAAAGGAATTATCGTATAATATAATGAATTACGATAATTTCTGAGGGCAACGTATGGCAGACAACAAGTGGCAAATCAGTGATAGACTCTGGGAGAAAATGGCTCCTCTAATCCTAACCATGAACCGCTCAAAACCACCTCGCTACTTTGACGACTTGCACGGGAAAACGGCGTATTCAGCGCCGTTTTTTTATTGTTTGATAATCAGATAGGTGTCTTTTTTATCACCATATGACTGCCTTGTATCCACTTTCACACAAGGTTTTCCGTCACACGTGGAGATATCAGCCAGCGGGGCTTTTTTTTGCCAGACCGCTTCCATGCGCTGCATTTTTGCAATTCGGTCATAACCGCTGTCGATAAAATAATACATTCCCCAAAGACACCCGCCCATCACCGCAAATATCGTCAATGCGATATAAATGGCAGACTTCCACGTATAACGGGACATTTCACGTCGCATTGCACTCACGGATTCATTAGCTGCTGTAACCACCTGATTCAGCGCATTGACGGCGGGTTTCTGCTGCGCCAATCCCGTTTGTTTGAGTTCTTTTTCAACCTGAGTTAAGGCTGCATTCACCGATCGCCTGATCGTGTCGGTCATCTTACCGGAGGCACTGTCCAATTCATGGATCACCTGAGCCAATTGTGCTGTTTGGCGGCTTAATTTGGCGGATTCCGCCTGAAATTCTTCAATCAACGCCGCCACACGCTTTTCCTGCGCTTGCTGATGCCCAATCAGCGCCGCAATTTTTTTAATCTCATCACTCATACAAAATCCTGTTTATCGGGAAAATGACCAGCCTTTATCGGACTTTTGTCGTTTCTGCTCGGCGAGTCGCTGCCGTTCTTTTTCCTGCTGACGCTGTTGCTCAGCCTTAACCATGTCCTGATGAATGCCCTGAAACTCCGCCATCGCATCGTTAACAAGGGTCTGAAGATCGATTTCTTCCTGTATGTCCTTCATGGCATCACTGACCAGTGCGTTCAACTTGTCAGACTCTTTTTCAAAATCAAACGCTTTGTCTGAAGTCGCTTTCAACTGAGGCTCTGACGTCTGCTCGTGTTTCAGTGTCAGATTATCACGCTCGCTGAGGGCTTCCCGTAGCGTGGTGGTAACATCAATCACGCTGTTACATTCATCACGACAATGCTGAGCCTGTCGCTCCGCTTCTCTGCGCTCCATCAGGGCGTGTAACTGCGCGGGTTCAAACTGCCTGACCTGTCCTGCGCCAAAATGTCGCTCCGGCTCACGCTCAATCCCCTGTGCTTTCAGGGAACGCGCATCAACGCGGTCGATATGCTGATACCGTTCAAGATGCTTATTCTGTAAGTCAGCCCAGCGTTCCCGCTGGGCGATAAGGTATGCCTTGCGTTCGGTCGGGGTTTCGCCGAACCGCACCTTTTTTGCGCCGCCCCGTTCAGGGTTTTTCGTGTTAGCCCGTTTAAAATAGGGCTGCGGGTCACGCTCGATACCGTCATTAAGCCGTTCAGAAAACATAATATGCGCGTGCGGTTGTTCACCGCCTTCAATCGCCGCTCTGGGGTTATGAATGGCAAATTGATAAGCGTGCCGGTCGCCAATTTCCTGTTGAACAAAATCGCGAACCAGTTCAAGGCGTTGTGCGGGTGTAAATTCACGCGGCAGGGCAATTTCAATTTCGCGGTAGGTACAGCCGTTGGCACGTTCAAACGTGTCAGCGGCTTTCCAAAACTCGGACGGTTTATGCGCTGCCCATGCGGGCATATTACCGGACTCTTGATGCTCAAGGTCATTATCTTTTTCACGGGCATATTTTCCCTCACGCGCAATATAATCGGCATGGGAAGCGGCTTTGCCTTTCCCGCCGGTTTTAACGCTGAGATGATAAGATGCCATGCTGTTTTCGCCCGCTGCAAGCGCGCACCGTTTCTGAACGGAGTGAAGAAACGTCTAAGTGCGCCCTATCAATAAAAAGGATGATAGGGATTGTAGTGGAATTTGACCATAGTTGCCAATCATGAGCATAATTATTTCATTCTAAAAACAGCATGAGTGGTAAAGATGAAAAACGAAAAGCAAGCAAAATGGCTCACAGACAGAGTGCAAACTATCCGTGGTTTAAAATCACCGAATGAGCCACAACGCTTATTGGTGATTTTGCACGATAAAGCGGATAAAACCGCCCAAGAAATAAAAACGCTCTCATTGTTAATTCAGGCGGAGCGGGCAGCAGAAAAAGCCCAGGAAGCCCGCACAAAGGTAATGAATCTTATTCAAGCAGAGAAGCGTGCAGAAGCCAAAGCTGCCCGTAAAGCACGTGACCATGCCCTTTATCAATCAGCGGGGTTACTCATCATGGCGGGGTTAGTGGACAGTCAAACGGGTAAACCGGTAGATGACCCCGCAAAACTACTGGGGGCATTAGTCAGCTTGCATGAATTATCCCGTGATAATCCCAAATGGGAAGAATGGAAATTGAAGGGGCAGGTATTACTCAATCAGAAAAAGGAAGATTAGAGCACAGTGTTAATACCCTCTAAAACGCCACAGAAAGTCCGTGGCGAGGTTTTGTTGGTTTGATAATGGAATTTATCACCTAATACTGAAAACATGGCACAGAAGCGCAAACAACCACCTTCCTGATTGAGCCGTGAGCGAAGCGAACCCAATGACACGAAAAAAACAGCGGCGCTGTGGCTGGATGGTCGGAGACAAAAGAAAGGGGCAGCGCGTTGCCCGAGCAAAGCGAGGGAGCTACTTAGGTGTTTTAGGTTTGTCTTGAAAAGGAGCAAACGTTGTTTGCGACATCCTTTTAACTACGGCAAATCGACGGCAATTTTCTGATTTATCCACAGGGCTGGGATCTATTCTTTTTTTATCTTTTATTTATTCTTTCTTTATTCTAATAATTTTAACTTATTGTTTTTTAATAAAAAAAAAACCATTAAATGTAGGAAAAATTAGGCTAGATGTAGGAAAAATTAGGCTAGCAGTGGGAAAGATGTAGGAAAAATTAGGTTATTCACAATCAAACCCGAAAAAATGTAGTTGATTTAAATCGCTACATCATTATGATTCATGTAGCGATTTAAATTACTACATAATGGTGATTAGCATGTCTGAATTAGTTGTGTTTAAAGCAAATGAATTAGCAGTAAGCCGTTATGATCTAACTGAACATGAAACCAAGCTAATTCTGTTTTGCGTTGCAAAGTTGAACCCTACAATTGAAAACCCAACAAGGGATGAATTAACAGTTAAATTCTCATGTTCTGAATATGCACGCACTATGGGCTTAAGTTATGAAAATGCTTGGGGAAGATTGAACAGTGCAACTAGTGATTTATTTAAACGCTCTGTTGAATTAATTTATCCTACAGGAGCAGTTTCTAAACGAATTTTCAATTGGACGGAATACGCTGAGTTCAATCGAGAAGAACAAACTGTAACATTAGTATTTAGCTCATATATTCAACCACTTTTATTTCATTTAAAAAAATTCATTAAATACAACCTTGAGCATGTTAAAGCCTTTGAAAATAAATACTCAATGCGAATATATGAATGGTTACTAAAGGAGCTTTCACAAAGAAAAACGCATAGGGGAAACATTGAGATAAGTATCAAGGAATTTAAGTTTATGCTCATGCTTGAAAAAAACTACCCTTTATATGCAGAATTGAATCGCTGGATCCTAAAACCAGTTACAAATGACTTAAACACTTACAGCAATATGAAGTTGACTATTGAAAAACGCGGTCGTCCTGCTGACACACTGATCTTTCAAGTTGAACTGGATAAACAAATTGACCTTGTGACTGAACTAGCAAAAGATCCCGCATCAAAAAAAGAAGATAAGACAATCCGTTTAACGCCTGAAAATCGTCTTCATGAGGGGCTAAAAACAACATTGCATGATGCTTTAACTGCAAAAATTCAACTGACTAGTTTTGAAGCAAAATTCCTGAGCGATATGCAAAGCAAGTACGATCTTAACGGCTCATTTACATGGCTAACTCAAAAACAACGAACTACGCTAGAGAAAATTCTGGCTAAATACGGGCGGATATGAGGTATCTATGGCACTGGTATCAGTTACAGAGGCAGCCAGACTAACTGGAAAAAACAGAGCAACAATACATCGCTATATTAAGCAAGGAAAATTGTAGTGGCATACTGAATTTGGCCACCTGAATAGAGGTGATATCATCACTTCGCAGTAAAAACAGGTGACATTATGACCGGACGTAACAGACGCAATTTTAGCCCCGGGTTTCGCCTCGAAGCTGCCCAGCTTTTACTCGATCAGCATTACACCGTTGCCGCCGCTGCTACGGCAATGAACGTCGGCAAATCCACAATGGACAAATGGGTTCGACAACTGAAAGAAGAGCGAGCGGGAAAATCCCCCACTACTTCACCCATGACACCTGAGCAGATTGAAATACGCGAGCTAAAGAAAAGACTTCAACGTGTTGAAATGGAAAGGGATATATTAAAAAATGCTACCGAGACCTTGATGTCAGACTCCCTAAACAATTCTCATTAGTTGAGAAACTCAGGGCGCAGTTTCCTGTTGCCATTGTGTGCAACGTGTTTGGGGTTCATCGCAGCAGTTATAAATACTGGCGGCAGCACGGGAAGCCTGACGCCACAAGAGTGGCATTACTGAGCCTTGTGCGTGAAGTTTATCGCGAAAGTAACGGCTCAGCAGGAGCGCGAAGCATTACCGCGATGGTCACCACCAAAGGTATAAAACTGAGCCGCTGACGGGCAACAAAGCTAATGAAAGCGCTCAATATTATCAGCTGTCAGCAACCTGTCCATCGTTATAAGAAGGCGTCTAAGGAACACATTGAGATCCCTAATTATCTGGATCGCCAGTTTGCTGTTACCGAGCCTAATCACGCCTGGTGCGGTGATGTGACTTATATCTGGACGGGAAAACGCCGGGCTTATCTGGTGTAGTACTCGATTTGTTTTCCCGTAAACCAGCTGGCTGGGCGATGTCATTTTTCCCTGATTCAGCACTGACAGCTAAAGCCCTGTCGATGGCCTGGGAAGCACGGGGAAAACCGGATAATTTACTGTATCACTCGGATCAAGGCAGCCACTATACCAGCAGGAATTTCAGTCAGTTACTGTGGAGATATCAGATAAAGCAAAGTCTGAGTCGCCGGGGAAATTGCTGGGATAACAGCCCAATGGAACGGTTCTTCAGAAGCCTGAAAACAGAGTGGGTACCGGATAATGGCTACGCTAATTTTAGCCAAGCCAGCATGGCAATAACGAATTACATCACAGGATATTACAGCCAGCTCAGACCTCATCAATATAATGGTGGTTTGACGCCGAATGAATCAGAACGATTGTTCTTGAAAAACTCTAAAGCCGTGGCCAGTTTTTGTTGACCACTACACAATGTTGTATTTTGCATACAGCATAATCGACTGGAATAAAATTGTATTGGAATAGGCTCTAACACTGATATAACGGCAGTTTAGAACCTATCTCAATAGGGATTAATTACCGCATAAAAATATATTATCACTGTAACCAAAACCTTATACAGCCTGACTTTTAAACATCGATATGGCTGGGTAAGGTCATGAATTTAGCTCCTATTGAGATAGGTTCTTAGTTCCGAATGAATCAGAGCCGCTTTTCGTTTATTAATCAGGAATTCCTAGTATTTTTAATAACTTTACATTATTTACATTTGCATCGAATCTTTCTCTTGCTAACTTATGACTTTCTTCTCCCATACTGATTATTTTTTCAGGATTATTAATTAACTTCAGCATTTTTTCTGCAAGATCTTCATGTGACCATTTTTTTACAACATATCCATTCACACCATCAATAATTGTTTCTTTGCAGCCTGGTAAATTAGTAGTTAAAATCGGTCTCCCCATAGCCATCGCTTCTTGTGTACTACGAGGAACTCCCTCTCGATAATAGGAAGGAAGAACAAATACGCTTGATTTTTCAATCCAATCAGCCACATTAGAAACAAATCCGGGATAAGAAATAACTCCTGATTTAATTAAAGTATCTACGTCAGATTCAGATAACCCTCCGGGGTTTTCCTTATCTATAGCGCCAAGTATAATAAATTCAACATTGGGATGTGTTTTTTTTATTTTTTTTGCGGCAGCAACAAACTCATTGACTCCTTTTTCTGCTAGCAAACGAGCTATAAAAATGAATGATATTTCATTTGTTGGTGGCGTGCTTTTACAGTAATGATTCATATCTAAACCAATGCCACCAAGAATATGGCAAGATTTTAATTTTATTTTGTATTTATCTATCAAGTCATGATAATCATCCTTGTTAAGAAGTATTAATGAGTTGATATGTGGAAATATTATTTTATACAGGAGAACCTGGATATTTTTAAGTAACTTTGTTTTTAACGGAGTTCCATGTGGCTGCTCTGTAAATAAAAAACCTAACCCCTCAAGCATAGCGTTATTATTTTTAACGCCTGAAAAAATACCAGCCAACGATCCAAAGATAGAGGGCTTTGAAAAAAAAGATAAAATAGCATCTGGTTTTATCTTCTTTAGTTTTTTACTTAATAAGTAAGTATTCCATAAATCACCAACAAGGTTAATACCACTGCGACTTAAATTATAATCAACAGGAATGGCGCCTGCTTTTTTTATTATTTCCTTGGATGAATCATTATAGTCAGTAGCAAAAGCATAGACTGAAATCCCTTTCTTGGTTAGTGTTTTTATTAAATCCAATCTAAACAAAATCATAGCATTTGCTGTGTTCCCTATTATTGAGATCTTCATTATTTATTACCCTTACCTTTATTTTTCTTTGTTAAAGCGCATCTTCTTCCATATTTTATCAAAGAAAACAAGATCGCAGGCACTGCCATTATTTTACCTTTCAACAAGAAGTTAAATATATTTTTTAACTCCCACTTCTCCATCAACCATAAATTACCACTCAACCCTGACACTCCAAAGTTAAATTTATCGAGAAAAACCAAATCCCTTCCATATATTAATCCACATTTGTTTTTTTTATTATAAACGATAACAAGCCATGACATGTAGTCCTCTGAAAAACGCTGATTCTCATTAAATGGAATAAAAATATCTCTTTTCATAATGACGGCTGGAGTCTGGAAATAATTCTTAAACAACATCATGTTAAATGAAATTATTTTTAATTTTAAATGTTCTTTTTTAATTTCTTGGTTAATTTCTTGGTTATTTTTCTCACCAATGGAACACGTTGAACCTAAAAAATCCAAGTTTTCATCATTAATAAATGATAGTTGTAATTCTAGTTTTTTTGGATGCCAGTAATCATCTGCATCCAAAAATGACAAAAAATGCCCCGTGGATAGTGAAACCCCTTTATTCCTGGAAAATGACGGCCCTGAATTATCCTCATTATTAAAAGCAAAAACATTTCCATACAATGAGCTTAATTTCTTTAAAATATTCCAGCTATTATCTGACGATCCATCATTTATACAAATAATCTCTATATTTCTATGGGTTTGTTTTAATGCGGAAAGAACGCATCTTTCTATAGTTTTTTCGTTATTAAAACAGGGGATGATAATACTAACCTTATGGTTTTTCATTGCTCACTCTTCTTACTTATATTTACAAAGGTAAATAATAATATAATAACAAAGTATAGGACTCTCACTTGCCAGTAGAACAGAGAAATGAACATATAGTATATAGTCAAGAACATACACCCCAAAATAACATTTGATTTTGCGGGGGTTCTTGAAACCATTAATAATGGTTTTGTTAGCACCATCATTACAATTGCTAATATCAAAATACCGGAATCAATAATAGTTGATAAGTAAAAATTATGTGGATCCTGTGTTAATGTACTATAGCCAATACCATTACCAATAAACATTGTCTTTAGATTACTTATTTCAACAATAGCATTTTTTAATCTGGCTATTCTATCACTATTACTTGCTTTACTAACTATTCGTTCTGTTATATTTGGTTCTGTGACAAATGAAGCTCCATTATTCTCAGTCACTACAGCGGGAATGTTTTTCATCACTACAAAAGACATTGCAAGTGAAATCATAATTAGTACCAACAACCTTAGCTGTGTTTTCTTTAGCACAAAGAATGAATAAACACTTACAATAAGAAAGGAAATAAAAAAAGATAAAAAAGAACTCCGTGATAAGGTCAAAAATGAACACATCATTGACAATATGAATATAATATTAATTGTGTATTTATTTGGCAATGTGAAAAACATATAGATTGAGCCAATGCATAACATAAAAGCTAACACATTTGGGTCACTTGAACTTTCATAACCCAAAGGAAAATAAGACCATGAGTTATCATAAAAAACAGGAACCGTTAAACGTCCCCAGTCACCAAAGCCAAGTTGAAATAATTTAATCAACAAAAAAGAGCTAACAAAAAGCAGGCCTAAAGCAATTAAATATGATAAATGTATTGGTTTTCTTTTAAAGAAGAAAATAAACCACATAGATATTACTATATATACAGCATGACTAGTAATTAGAGTGATAGATTTATGATTATATACAAAAATGTTAATGACAAGGTAAGCAACTACTAAGCACAGGAGAAAAATATGTGATCTTTTTATAAAAGACTTTCTTTTTATAAGCCAATAGAAACCTAATAGTGTACAGGAAAAGAGAGTGTATACTGTAACCACATGATCACTATTGACTCCCATGACCACCTGTTTATTCCCTCCCATAACTGACCACAATATAAAAGGAAAAGTGCAAATGTATAGATAAAAACACATAGTGATTCAACTGGTTATTTTTATTGTAAATAAGATTCTTTTATAATATCATAAACATGATGCCTCACTCAACATTTTTAACAGATGATATTTTTTATGAACAGACTTTTTTCTAATGCTTTCTGGTTAATGGCATCTCAGATTGGCGGCCTTCTAATCCCCTTGATCGAACTGCCATTGCTTGCCAGAAGACTGGGGGCTGATGAATATGGAAAAGTTGTATATGTTTTAGCTATTTCCATAATGGCTTCTGTTTTCATTGAGTATGGATTCAATTTCAGTGCTGTGAAAAAAATCGCAGGAAGGAAAGATGATAAATATATTTCACAAATTTCAACAGATGTTTTTCTTGCTAAGATAATTCTTAGTATTATACCTATTATTTTAGCTCTCACCCTAATATACACAACATCTAGCGGAATATCTATACCTAATAATTGGTTTGTATGGATTATTTTATTTATCTTATCTTTTGGATTCACTCCGTTCTGGTATTACATATCAATAGGAAATATAATTTTCCCCGCAATACTCGATCTTTTACTAAGAGTGACAGGTTTAATTCTCATTGTTATTTTTGTTAACTCCCCGAGTGACGCAAAAACCACAATAGCCATTCAATCAATGGTAGGAGCGCTAAATACATTAATATCAACTGCTGTTGTTTTTTATTTGTCGGGAGTAGGAGCAATTAATATTAAAAGAGCGCTTAATGAAATTAAAGATGGGTTTAGTGTATTTTTGTATAAAAGTTCACAAGGAATAATGATAACCATATCATCATCATTATTAGGTTTTTTTGGGGGGGCTAAATCTGTTGGTTTTTTTGTTCCATCTGAAAAAGTAACTAAGGTTATAACAACATTAATGATAACAATGCTAAACGTGGCATATCCGCATTTCGTTAAAAATCTTAGTGATAGCAAAAACAATAGACGCCACATAAAAAAAACAATCCTTAACATATCAGCAATATTATTATTTTTATCATTAATTTTTTCTTTTTCTGTTTTTGTTTTCTCCGATAAAATAATTTTTTTTGTTTTTGGTATTGAATACGAAAGAGCGATACCATTAATTAAGACTATTATTTGGGTTATACCGTTAAGGTCATGGGTGTTGTCACTTACAATTCTATGGTTCATTCCAATAAATAAAGAGAAATTTATCACAAAAATAACACTCGTTAATATAATGCTAATTTCGTTCACTGCGTGTTTATTTATTTATCTGTTTGGCACTATAGGAATAGTGATGTCAATTTTACTATCAGAAGTAATAACTTTTGTGATATTGACCTATTTCTTTTTCAAAGAAAACTAAGAGCCTATCCCAAAAGGAATTATCGTATAATATAATGAATTACGATAATTTCTGAGGGCAACGTATGGCAGACAACAAGTGGCAAATCAGTGATAGACTCTGGGAGAAAATGGCTCCTCTAATCCTAACCATGAACCGCTCAAAACCACCTCGCTACTTTGACGACTTGCACGGGAAAACGGCGTATTCAGCGCCGTTTTTTTATTGTTTGATAATCAGATAGGTGTCTTTTTTATCACCATATGACTGCCTTGTATCCACTTTCACACAAGGTTTTCCGTCACACGTGGAGATATCAGCCAGCGGGGCTTTTTTTTGCCAGACCGCTTCCATGCGCTGCATTTTTGCAATTCGGTCATAACCGCTGTCGATAAAATAATACATTCCCCAAAGACACCCGCCCATCACCGCAAATATCGTCAATGCGATATAAATGGCAGACTTCCACGTATAACGGGACATTTCACGTCGCATTGCACTCACGGATTCATTAGCTGCTGTAACCACCTGATTCAGCGCATTGACGGCGGGTTTCTGCTGCGCCAATCCCGTTTGTTTGAGTTCTTTTTCAACCTGAGTTAAGGCTGCATTCACCGATCGCCTGATCGTGTCGGTCATCTTACCGGAGGCACTGTCCAATTCATGGATCACCTGAGCCAATTGTGCTGTTTGGCGGCTTAATTTGGCGGATTCCGCCTGAAATTCTTCAATCAACGCCGCCACACGCTTTTCCTGCGCTTGCTGATGCCCAATCAGCGCCGCAATTTTTTTAATCTCATCACTCATACAAAATCCTGTTTATCGGGAAAATGACCAGCCTTTATCGGACTTTTGTCGTTTCTGCTCGGCGAGTCGCTGCCGTTCTTTTTCCTGCTGACGCTGTTGCTCAGCCTTAACCATGTCCTGATGAATGCCCTGAAACTCCGCCATCGCATCGTTAACAAGGGTCTGAAGATCGATTTCTTCCTGTATGTCCTTCATGGCATCACTGACCAGTGCGTTCAACTTGTCAGACTCTTTTTCAAAATCAAACGCTTTGTCTGAAGTCGCTTTCAACTGAGGCTCTGACGTCTGCTCGTGTTTCAGTGTCAGATTATCACGCTCGCTGAGGGCTTCCCGTAGCGTGGTGGTAACATCAATCACGCTGTTACATTCATCACGACAATGCTGAGCCTGTCGCTCCGCTTCTCTGCGCTCCATCAGGGCGTGTAACTGCGCGGGTTCAAACTGCCTGACCTGTCCTGCGCCAAAATGTCGCTCCGGCTCACGCTCAATCCCCTGTGCTTTCAGGGAACGCGCATCAACGCGGTCGATATGCTGATACCGTTCAAGATGCTTATTCTGTAAGTCAGCCCAGCGTTCCCGCTGGGCGATAAGGTATGCCTTGCGTTCGGTCGGGGTTTCGCCGAACCGCACCTTTTTTGCGCCGCCCCGTTCAGGGTTTTTCGTGTTAGCCCGTTTAAAATAGGGCTGCGGGTCACGCTCGATACCGTCATTAAGCCGTTCAGAAAACATAATATGCGCGTGCGGTTGTTCACCGCCTTCAATCGCCGCTCTGGGGTTATGAATGGCAAATTGATAAGCGTGCCGGTCGCCAATTTCCTGTTGAACAAAATCGCGAACCAGTTCAAGGCGTTGTGCGGGTGTAAATTCACGCGGCAGGGCAATTTCAATTTCGCGGTAGGTACAGCCGTTGGCACGTTCAAACGTGTCAGCGGCTTTCCAAAACTCGGACGGTTTATGCGCTGCCCATGCGGGCATATTACCGGACTCTTGATGCTCAAGGTCATTATCTTTTTCACGGGCATATTTTCCCTCACGCGCAATATAATCGGCATGGGAAGCGGCTTTGCCTTTCCCGCCGGTTTTAACGCTGAGATGATAAGATGCCATGCTGTTTTCGCCCGCTGCAAGCGCGCACCGTTTCTGAACGGAGTGAAGAAACGTCTAAGTGCGCCCTATCAATAAAAAGGATGATAGGGATTGTAGTGGAATTTGACCATAGTTGCCAATCATGAGCATAATTATTTCATTCTAAAAACAGCATGAGTGGTAAAGATGAAAAACGAAAAGCAAGCAAAATGGCTCACAGACAGAGTGCAAACTATCCGTGGTTTAAAATCACCGAATGAGCCACAACGCTTATTGGTGATTTTGCACGATAAAGCGGATAAAACCGCCCAAGAAATAAAAACGCTCTCATTGTTAATTCAGGCGGAGCGGGCAGCAGAAAAAGCCCAGGAAGCCCGCACAAAGGTAATGAATCTTATTCAAGCAGAGAAGCGTGCAGAAGCCAAAGCTGCCCGTAAAGCACGTGACCATGCCCTTTATCAATCAGCGGGGTTACTCATCATGGCGGGGTTAGTGGACAGTCAAACGGGTAAACCGGTAGATGACCCCGCAAAACTACTGGGGGCATTAGTCAGCTTGCATGAATTATCCCGTGATAATCCCAAATGGGAAGAATGGAAATTGAAGGGGCAGGTATTACTCAATCAGAAAAAGGAAGATTAGAGCACAGTGTTAATACCCTCTAAAACGCCACAGAAAGTCCGTGGCGAGGTTTTGTTGGTTTGATAATGGAATTTATCACCTAATACTGAAAACATGGCACAGAAGCGCAAACAACCACCTTCCTGATTGAGCCGTGAGCGAAGCGAACCCAATGACACGAAAAAAACAGCGGCGCTGTGGCTGGATGGTCGGAGACAAAAGAAAGGGGCAGCGCGTTGCCCGAGCAAAGCGAGGGAGCTACTTAGGTGTTTTAGGTTTGTCTTGAAAAGGAGCAAACGTTGTTTGCGACATCCTTTTAACTACGGCAAATCGACGGCAATTTTCTGATTTATCCACAGGGCTGGGATCTATTCTTTTTTTATCTTTTATTTATTCTTTCTTTATTCTAATAATTTTAACTTATTGTTTTTTAATAAAAAAAAAACCATTAAATGTAGGAAAAATTAGGCTAGATGTAGGAAAAATTAGGCTAGCAGTGGGAAAGATGTAGGAAAAATTAGGTTATTCACAATCAAACCCGAAAAAATGTAGTTGATTTAAATCGCTACATCATTATGATTCATGTAGCGATTTAAATTACTACATAATGGTGATTAGCATGTCTGAATTAGTTGTGTTTAAAGCAAATGAATTAGCAGTAAGCCGTTATGATCTAACTGAACATGAAACCAAGCTAATTCTGTTTTGCGTTGCAAAGTTGAACCCTACAATTGAAAACCCAACAAGGGATGAATTAACAGTTAAATTCTCATGTTCTGAATATGCACGCACTATGGGCTTAAGTTATGAAAATGCTTGGGGAAGATTGAACAGTGCAACTAGTGATTTATTTAAACGCTCTGTTGAATTAATTTATCCTACAGGAGCAGTTTCTAAACGAATTTTCAATTGGACGGAATACGCTGAGTTCAATCGAGAAGAACAAACTGTAACATTAGTATTTAGCTCATATATTCAACCACTTTTATTTCATTTAAAAAAATTCATTAAATACAACCTTGAGCATGTTAAAGCCTTTGAAAATAAATACTCAATGCGAATATATGAATGGTTACTAAAGGAGCTTTCACAAAGAAAAACGCATAGGGGAAACATTGAGATAAGTATCAAGGAATTTAAGTTTATGCTCATGCTTGAAAAAAACTACCCTTTATATGCAGAATTGAATCGCTGGATCCTAAAACCAGTTACAAATGACTTAAACACTTACAGCAATATGAAGTTGACTATTGAAAAACGCGGTCGTCCTGCTGACACACTGATCTTTCAAGTTGAACTGGATAAACAAATTGACCTTGTGACTGAACTAGCAAAAGATCCCGCATCAAAAAAAGAAGATAAGACAATCCGTTTAACGCCTGAAAATCGTCTTCATGAGGGGCTAAAAACAACATTGCATGATGCTTTAACTGCAAAAATTCAACTGACTAGTTTTGAAGCAAAATTCCTGAGCGATATGCAAAGCAAGTACGATCTTAACGGCTCATTTACATGGCTAACTCAAAAACAACGAACTACGCTAGAGAAAATTCTGGCTAAATACGGGCGGATATGAGGTATCTATGGCACTGGTATCAGTTACAGAGGCAGCCAGACTAACTGGAAAAAACAGAGCAACAATACATCGCTATATTAAGCAAGGAAAATTGTAGTGGCATACTGAATTTGGCCACCTGAATAGAGGTGATATCATCACTTCGCAGTAAAAACAGGTGACATTATGACCGGACGTAACAGACGCAATTTTAGCCCCGGGTTTCGCCTCGAAGCTGCCCAGCTTTTACTCGATCAGCATTACACCGTTGCCGCCGCTGCTACGGCAATGAACGTCGGCAAATCCACAATGGACAAATGGGTTCGACAACTGAAAGAAGAGCGAGCGGGAAAATCCCCCACTACTTCACCCATGACACCTGAGCAGATTGAAATACGCGAGCTAAAGAAAAGACTTCAACGTGTTGAAATGGAAAGGGATATATTAAAAAATGCTACCGAGACCTTGATGTCAGACTCCCTAAACAATTCTCATTAGTTGAGAAACTCAGGGCGCAGTTTCCTGTTGCCATTGTGTGCAACGTGTTTGGGGTTCATCGCAGCAGTTATAAATACTGGCGGCAGCACGGGAAGCCTGACGCCACAAGAGTGGCATTACTGAGCCTTGTGCGTGAAGTTTATCGCGAAAGTAACGGCTCAGCAGGAGCGCGAAGCATTACCGCGATGGTCACCACCAAAGGTATAAAACTGAGCCGCTGACGGGCAACAAAGCTAATGAAAGCGCTCAATATTATCAGCTGTCAGCAACCTGTCCATCGTTATAAGAAGGCGTCTAAGGAACACATTGAGATCCCTAATTATCTGGATCGCCAGTTTGCTGTTACCGAGCCTAATCACGCCTGGTGCGGTGATGTGACTTATATCTGGACGGGAAAACGCCGGGCTTATCTGGTGTAGTACTCGATTTGTTTTCCCGTAAACCAGCTGGCTGGGCGATGTCATTTTTCCCTGATTCAGCACTGACAGCTAAAGCCCTGTCGATGGCCTGGGAAGCACGGGGAAAACCGGATAATTTACTGTATCACTCGGATCAAGGCAGCCACTATACCAGCAGGAATTTCAGTCAGTTACTGTGGAGATATCAGATAAAGCAAAGTCTGAGTCGCCGGGGAAATTGCTGGGATAACAGCCCAATGGAACGGTTCTTCAGAAGCCTGAAAACAGAGTGGGTACCGGATAATGGCTACGCTAATTTTAGCCAAGCCAGCATGGCAATAACGAATTACATCACAGGATATTACAGCCAGCTCAGACCTCATCAATATAATGGTGGTTTGACGCCGAATGAATCAGAACGATTGTTCGGTAATGACTCCAACTTATTGATAGTGTTTTATGTTCAGATAATGCCCGATG
>ERZ1026903.410-NODE-410-length-20612-cov-62.370871_pt1 | contig 20612 bp, 20 predicted proteins | sample MGYA00380180_ERZ1026903 | MGnify/ENA primary metagenome ERZ1026903 (study PRJEB33269, sample SAMEA4719816) | human gut metagenome | biome: human-associated habitat; feature: organic feature; material: feces | place: Cameroon | collected 2013-10 ... | reverse complement strand
GGTTTCTTCCGTAAAGTCCTATTCCTGTGCTATGCCGATGTTTGAAGATATTCGTTGTCTCAACTATAAAGGGCAAGCCAAGGTCTGCAAGGCTTTTCATCAGTACTTAAAGAAGAATCCTAATGTGGTATCCTTCTTTCTCGACCGTTTCGAGGAAACCTATTCTCGAATCAATATGCAAGACTTGGAAGAATCCATAGAATGGATCGGTTATACCGTCAATGATATGGATAATGTCATTTCTGAGATAGATTACAACGATCCCATGACTTTCTTCGATATAGAGAAATCTATGGGAAAGGTAATCAGTAAAGAACTGAAGATAAATTCTCTAAAATAAGATAATTATGGCAAAACGTCAAGTATTTTTTAGTTTTCATTATAGTAGAGACTCATGGAGAGCCTCGCAAGTGCGCAACATGGGTAAGGTTTCTGATTCATCAACCTTCTCTGATAATGATTGGGAGGAAGTTCGATATAAAACTGATTCAAAAATTAAAGAATGGATAGATGATCAGTTGAAGAAGCGTTCTTGCCTGGTTGTGCTTGTCGGTGCAAAGACATCTGAACGTAAATGGGTGAAGTATGAAATTGAGAAGGCGATGGAACTCAACAAAGGTATCGTTGGTATAAGAATTAATCGCCTTAAAGATTCAAATGGAAATCAAGATGAAGAAGGAGCAAATCCTTTTTATTCTATCTTTACGGAAGATGGTCATAGATTGTCTAATTATGTAACACTTTTCAAGTCTCAGTATTCTACAAGCAAATATGTTTATGATGATATAGAAGAGCATATTGAGGATTTGATAGAAGATGCAATTAATAATCGTTTTAAATATTGATAGTTCCTTATGCGTACGGTAATATTATTGGGAACTCCATTTTTCGTATCAGAATTACGGAGTTTGCTTGCTACATCCTCTTCTATAGAAGTGAAAGACTATGACGGGGCATCAACAGTTAATGGCGCATTATACGTTTATTTTGGAGAGTCTAAAAAGGATAAAGCAAGGAAGTATGAAAATATTTCATTGACAAAACTTGCAAAAGAGGCACGGATTATTCCGATTCTAAAGGATTTGGATGATTTACGTTCTAACATTCCTGATGAGTTATCTGCCATAAATGCTATATCAGTTGATTCCGTGCTTGCCGTGGGTAAACTGAAATGTTTTATCTTGGAGTTCTTTGGATTACTGGAGTCTAACAGAAAGGTGTTTATTTCATATAAGAGAAGCGATAGCTTGACTTTTGCCCATCAATTACATGATGCACTTGTTGCAGCACATTATAAGCCATTTCTCGATTCTTACAGTATCGATTATGGGGTGGATTTCCAAGAATATCTACGTCATGAACTTTCTGATTCTTCTGTGTTTGTCTTTTTGAATACACCTAATTATCCAATGAGTCAGTTTACGATGGAAGAACTGACTGTTTGTAGCAAATTGCAAATGGGTATTTTGGAAATAAAGACTCCGAACTCTAGCAACTATGAAGAAGCTAAATTTTCTGTTCGATATGAACTGTCAAAGGAGATAACAAAAGATGAAAAAGTTGATGAAGCTATAATTAGCAGTATTATTTCCACCTTAGAGAATAACAGATTGGAGATGCAATCTTTTAGGCAGAAAGCATTAGGTGACCAACTAAAAAGTATTTATCCTGACGTGATAGTGGATAGTGATATAAATGGGTATGAGAGTCCTTCAAGAAAATGTATGTTTTTCCCGGTGTATCATATTCCTCTTTCTCTTGATATGCAAAATATTCAAAGTTATTCAGTTAAAGGGCTGCAAGTTGCAGGATTTTACAATGGTTTGTATTGTAGGAGTGATATCAGAAATCATATAGAATGGTTGAATGGTATTTCTCCTGTACAGATGTTAGATATTACAAAATAGTGAGCTTATGATATTTTTATCAGCAGGAATACCTAATCCTACACCGATACCGGGTAGAGAGTTTTTTGGCAAAGGAAATGTACCGGCTATTCGTGAGGCAGTCATGGCTTTCACAAAAGTATGTATGGAATATCATATTCCAATATGTTTTGGTGGTCATCCCGCTATCTCTCCATTGGTATATGAAATTGCCAAGAACTATGGTGATGATTTTTCTAATCATGTTCTAATATATCAGTCGGAAAAGTTTAGAGGTAAGACCCCAAAAGAAGTGTCATACTATAATAGGTTAATATGGACTCCTGAAGTTGCCGATATTCCATCAAGTGTTAATGTAATGCGTGATGAGATGTTTAAAAATCCATTTAGCTGTGGTGTGTTTATTGGTGGTATGGATGGTATTATTGATGAGGCGAAACGATTTCGTATGGCTAATCCAAAGTCAGATATGATAGTTGTACCTAATACAGGAGGAGCTTCGACTGTTCTTTCAGAAAGAACCAATCTTGATTTTATAGTTCTTCCTGATACCTATGCGTATGTTTCTGAATTCAAGAGATTATTAAAGAAATATCAAGATGTCATATAATGTATTTGTTTCTTATAAATATGCTGATACTAATGTATTGCATTTAACTGGTCATTTTCCGACTAAGGTTCGCCATTATGTAGATGAGATAGAAAAGTTGTTGTCTTTAGACGACCATATATATTATGGTGAGCATGATGGTGAAGATTTAACGGATTGGACGGACGAACAAATTTGGGAGGAGTTGAAGGATAGAATTTATCCAACAACTTGTACAATTGTGCTAATATCACCTAATATGAAAGAACCCCATCGCTATGACAAGTCTCAATGGATTCCTTGGGAGCTTTCCTATTCTATAAGAGAAACGGTCCGCAACGACCGAAAAAGCCACCGCAATGGAATACTTGCTGTTGTTCTTCCAGACCGGAATGGAAGCTATGATTATGCGATAACAAGTAATAATTGTTGTACCCCAAGTTGTACAACTTACCATAAAGATTGGATGTTTACTATTATCAAGGAAAATATGTTTAACAGAAAAAATCCCATAACCAATGAGTGTGATAAAAATACTACTATTTGGTATGGAGAATTTAGCTATATTCCAATGGTAAGATGGGAGTATTTCAAGAATAAGGTAACTTCTTGTATTGATAGAGTTGAAAAAATCAAAGATAATGCAGATAATTATGTATTGCATTTATCTGTAAATCAATAGGATTATGGATGCAGACAAGATTGTTATGTTTCAAATATAAGGTAACAATAAGTAAATAGTAAAGAATACGCAGTTTCTTTACCTCATAAAGTTTGCGATAAAGGTTATCCCAAAGAATGTTTTCGATAATATCATGCTGCTTATAAAAATAGGTGGTATATACAACAATATACTTTGACCTTTTCAATACTAAGGCGGTCCCATCCCGCACAACATGGCGAGACCTTTGATTGGTCCGCCAACCTTATAGCATAGCGGTTCCGAGCACCGGAGGGCGGTTACATCCTCTCGTTCCTGAGGAAAGAGAGGCTTGGTGAGAAAAGTGGAGCTCTCCTTGCAGGAGAGACGGAGAGGTAGAAAAAACTCCTTCCTTAACGATATACCAAGCAGTTTCTGGCAAACTACGCCGATGCAAACAGCTATGATGCTAGCAAGGAGCCCAACTGCGTGATTGGTGTCTATCGCCTGACGATGAAGTCAAACAAGGTAGCGAACGCCCTAAACACATTCAAGGCACAGAGCCATGCGATTATAGCCAACCGCTATGACGCTTGCCTTGACGATGTAAAGGAAAAGGTTTATACACGAGACATCTTCCGTAGGGACTAAAGGTTCTCTATCCACCCGAATACGGCATGGGTATCCAGACAAGGACAAGCCTTCGGCATAGTTCCTGGCAAGTCGTGATGCCCCACTATCTTCGCTTTCGGAAACAACTTATGCAGCTTATACAGCAATTCGATAATACGTTCAGTTTGTGCCTCGGTGCGAGTATCGCATGGCTTGCCATGCTCATCCAGACCACCCTCGTAGCAGATGCCTATCGAACAGCGGTTGTAAGGCCGACAATGCGCCCCCACCTCCAACAGCTTGCGATGCTGCGTAATGGTTCCATCCTTACGAATATAAAAATGGTAGCCAATGGTACGAAAGCCACGCTTCTTATGGTCGCGCATCAGTTGTTCAACACTATAATCCTGATTGCGTCGGGTAGCCGAACAATGCAGGATCAAAAATCTAACACTCTCGGACGACTGCATCAGCTCGCCGTCCTCTACCCTGGCTAGGAGGGTGCGCTCGTTGCGCACAGCCTCCCCACCAATGGTCATGGGATAAGTTTCCAACATCATAGCTGTAGCTATTGGGATTAATACATTCATACTCTGTGATTGCGAATTACGGATTACTCAAAGTTAACGTTGCCATCGCCTCCTGTACCGCTGCCGGTGTCACCAGTATCTGTGTTTCCGCTGTCGGAACCACCACCAGTGCTGTCACCCTTGTCGGAAGGATTTGGTGTTGGTGTAGAGTTGTTACCCTCGTCGCCATCATCGCCTGTTCCGTCAGAGGAACTGTCCTCGCCGTATTTCACAAGGCTGATACGGTTAGGAATCAAGTCGTAGGTGCGCTTACCGTTGCGGTCAACAGTGAACGAAGGACGGAAGGCAGGAACAATACTCTTCACCAGATTACTCTTTGCCTTCTTCGGGTCTGTCACCGACTTGTTGGTAATGAAGCGAAGGTAGAGCGTTCCGAAGCCAAGCAACTCGATGTTGTAACCCTTAGCCAGGTTGTCCATCACATAGTAGGCATAGCGGTCGAGTACCGCCTTCACGTCAGCCGTGGTAGCAGTAGATTCCGTAGAAATCTGCTTCGCTACCTGCTCAGTTGTCAATGTTCCGTTACTAACAGGACGAACACTGTAAACAGTCTCACCCTCACGCTTACCCATGGTGAGGGTACGAGAAAACACTTTGTAATACTTACTCATAATTTGAAACGTATTATAATTAATAATGTGTGGTCAGTTCTCAGACTCTCTATGTCTTCGATTTCTGAATCACGTTGCAAATACAGTGCAAACGAGAGCAGAGTCAAGCTTGCTTGGACTATGCCGAGTGCAGCCTGTATTCGCTGGTGCAAAGATACAACATCAGCTCAGGGGCATCCGTCGAAGTGCGTCGATGAACGTCGAAGTTTCACGCAACCTAAAGATGCGCTTCCTTACACCCTGAAGATGCGCTTCGTTAACAGTCAAAGAAGCGCATCATCAGCACCTAACGATGCGCTTCATGAGAGTTCATACAAGCACTTCCTCGATAGAGTACACAGGTTCGCCCAGATATTCCTCGATAAGTTTCACCTCACGGATGGTGAGAATCTGCTTGTTGTCAAACCTCTTGCCCTTAGCGGTCAAGAGTTCATACAATTCCGTACAGCGTTTGATTTCGCCGGTCAGACGGCGCACAGCATTCTGCGGTTCGCAGTCCGGGAAATACATCATCGCCAATATGCGGCGAGTATAAGTTGCTTTTAGCTTCATATACTTTGTTATATTATAGTTCGACATTTTGTTACTGCCTTTCGAAAGACACTGCAAAGGTAAGGGGATAATGATAAAGAATGTGGTGGATTATCTGATATGCCATATTGCTGTTGGAAATCTACGAATGAACTACGGATAATGTACGAAACGTTAAAATAATTAGTAAAACAATGGAAAATACTATAAGAATAACAGACTTGACATTCGATGAAATTGGGTTGATACACTATGTACCAAATACGACTAGATTGAGGGTCTATATTGGTTGGATGAAACAATGCCGTACCATCAAGCAACTCATGGATCGTGTAATTTACATTATGCTATTAAGAGAGAAATATGTCACAAAAGATACCGCAGACAAGAAAGATTTCTATGAAAGTTGTCTTCCTTTCATCACACATATCTGCACATCCATTCCTATTACGACTTGGAGGGATAATGTCTATAGAGTATGGGCGTGGATAATCCAAAATGAGGAATGCAAAGCTATCATTGCTCATAAGAATGACAGAATCTCTACACTTAATATACCTGATATACCTGCAGGGCCAGATGGTACTGCCAATATTCTTTTCAAGGCAAGTTCTTTGGCTATGTGTGACTTCATTAAGTGTAATGCGGAGTTGGAAAATTTAAGACATACAGTTATAGCCCCAAAAACTCTTGCAGAATTAAGAAATAGAAGACATAGGGTACGGACTGTTCTTGTAACTGGACGTGTGGATCAAGTTACACAATTAGTAGCTCCTATGGTTAAACTTGTAGAAGAACGAAAAGTATCTGTTTGGTCACGAGTTTCTGAGGTAAAATTCGGAAGGCATCTTGTTAAATCACCACATTTTTATAACTTAACGGCAAAAACAAAAAGTATTAAAGCAAATAGCAGTGACCGAGTTACGATATCCGTAGAACATCGAGGACTCAAAGGATAGAGCAACCTATACAATAAGAAAGCCATTTGAGCGTTCTTATATTCAGAGACAAAAGAATTTAGCTGTTGCCATTTGTCATGAATAGCAAGCGCAAAACAGTGAGGTACAATTTTAATAATGATTTGATGGAATGTTGAATTGCGCAATCAATATTCATCAAATACTCATAAAGAAATGGATTCAAAACTCTTTACGATAGAAGACTTTCTTAGTTATCAAGAAAAGTTGCAGAATAGCATTAACACTAATAATGGTGAGTTCTTCTTTAATGAGACAATGGTGCATACAGATATGGTGCTAAACGGCATCCTTCAAGTTGCGATGTTACGTAATGAAGAAGTCAAGATGTTCTGCGGTGAGTTTACAGGTTTTAGAAACGAGGCTAAGAATATAATAGATGATTTTAAAAGGAAGGCCAAACCAGATGATACAGATGTAGAAAAAATCGATAAATGGAATGGCTTTTTGCCTTATGAAACATTATTAGAAACGACAAAGTCTTTCTTTGAGAAAGGTGGCAAGTTGACTGTCATCTTAGAAAAAGATTTGTCGGAGTTATCAAAGGACACCCCAATATGGAATATAATTAAAGAACCACTTTATAGTGGACAATTATCTTTCTATAAACTTACTGTTCCTGTTAGTTTAAACCATTTTACTATTGCTGGCACATCTTTTAGAAGAGAGAATTCAGCTAATGCCAGAACAGCAATTTGCAGTTTCAACAGTAAGGAAACTACAGATATATTGGATGACTCGTTCCATTATCTGCAAAAGTTATCTGTGCCAGTTAATGTTGCATAAAGTATGGAAGGTGAATTATTTTCGCATTCACAAACATTCTTAGGGGTTCTTCTGACATTAGTTGTATTGTGTCTATTCAATAATGAGAGTAATTTCTTGCTGGAGTTATTGACTACCTTTAATAACGACATGGAGAATTACCTAAAGAATTGTTTGGATAGTTTAAAAAAAGACATTTCTGAGAAATTCAAATTTCTCAATAATGGAGCTTATGACAAGGGATATTGGGAAACAAAACTTGATGATGCAAAACGGTCGAAATTACTAAAGATAGCAAGCAAGGCTCAAAACACCTCTTATAATTTTTTCAACAAAGGAAACGAACTGATAGAACAATACAAAGACACAAAGAAAAAGCGAGTGGAGAAAAAGGAAATTCTATTTATAGAGTTACATTTCTTTTTTGTAGGTTTGCTGCTAATGACTATAGATGCATGTTGTAAGGTAGGTATAGGATGGGCATTCTTCGTTTTACTCTTGGTTTTACAGTCTGTGACGTTTACTACTCTACTTTGGGTATATTACTTTAAAAACATCCCATTTGTAGAAGAATATCCTTCACAATTGATAAGTTCTAACAGTTGTTTGTTTTTGGGATTATTAAAAAATATAGGATTGCCTATAGTGGGGATAATTCTACTGTTATTTCCCTTTTGCTTTTTCAATTCTGTACTATTAGAATGCCTGATAGTAGTAATTTTCTTGATTTTTGCGTTCTTTCATAGTAAAAGTGCTTTAAAAGATCTCAACCATTATAAGTACAATAGTCGCTTTGTCCTTAAACATACTATTTATATGCTATTCATAGCTTTTGTAGTAGCTACTTTAGTAAAAATAGTACTATCCGTTAAAGTTTCAAGTTACTTGCCTAATTGTAATTGGGACGATATAGCTACGATTGTAGGTTATTGGAAAATTAATGTCAAAGATTTATCATCTCTTAATATGCTAGGCGATTTCTTCGTAGTATATTTTGTATTGATATGTTTTATCGCGCCATTACTTATAGGATATTGGCAAGATCGAAAGATAGCAAGAGATGTACTGGCACAATTACAAATGGAAAACGAAAAGTGTAAAAAAGAGGCAAAAGAGATGGCATCTGACTATAAAGAATTGATAGATAATTTCGTGCAGACTCACAAGTAATCGAGAAGATGAAAGCACCAGCTACAAAAGAAGAATTCATATCCAGGCATTCAGCTTATTTTCAAGGTTTAGACTTTTATAAACAATTTGCTGCATTTATCTACTATATGATCAATTCTTGTTTAAATATCAGTGGGCACCTCTTGCAAACCAAATTCTGATAGGAATAGTATTAGCAGGTGGTAGCGGTACACGCTTCTTACAAAAATAAATATTAAATCAAATCATTTTTATGTTTTTAACATCACTTGATTAGCCTTTAAATAAAGACAAATTAGAGGGTGTTTGAAAATATTAATGGTTACATAAAATTCGAATATGGCATTATATTTATCGGCAGAACAAAAGAATCTAAAATCATTATTCTCAAATGATGACAGATATATAATACCATCATACCAGCGTCATTATTCTTGGACCATGGAGGAATGTAAACAGTTGTATGATGATGTATTGGAAGCGTTTGAAAGTAATACGGACTCATATTTCTTGGGTAATATTGTCTTGGCTGAGGGCGAAAAAGATGATAGACCAGAAGTCGTAGATGGGCAGCAGAGATTAATAACCTTATGGCTCTATCTGAAGTCTTTATGCATCCTTCAACCAAACAATAACAGACTAAAGAGAATGATTCAGGTCGAATCATACGAAGAAGAAAGTACATCTGATTACCTTAGTAAAATTTCTTCTGATGTATTTGAGGTAAAAGATCAAATGCAGATTGATGAAGTTTTAAGAAAAAGCATGAATGATTATGAGGCTGTATATGATCAATATTCAGAAAAAAATGAAAATTTAAATTATAAGAGTTGTACAAAACAGGTAGTCTGCAATGGGTATGCTATTTATGCGCTCTTAAAAGACTATTTGATGAAAATTTCAATTGATAAGCAGAAGTCATTTGTTGACTATTTTATCAGTAAAGTATATGTCTTGCCAATTGTGTTAAAGGACGACGATCTGGATGTGGCTCGTTCAAATGCCTTGATGGTTTTTGAAACTATTAACGATCGAGGTATGGACTTACAAGATGCTGACATCTTTAAAGCTAAGCTTTACCAAATGTCTTTAACTATTGGCAAGGGAGATGAGTTTATAAGAAAGTGGAAAGAAATCAATTCACGGTGTGAAGATTTAAATATAAAGATTGATGATTTGTTTCGATACTATTATCATATCATAAGAGGACGGGAAGGCATAATAGTTGCAGAAAAACGTTTAAGAGAATTCTTTCAAAAAGACAATAAATCACCATTTAAAAAAGGTGATTATGGTTATGTCTTAAGTTCCTTGCTAGATACATTAGATGCGATAGAATATTATAGAAATAAACTTAACGAGCCATCACGTTTGGCGTCGTGGATTCAAATTTTGGATGCATATACTAACAAAAATCCTGTTTACGCTTTTGTTGTTTATATTTATTATCACAAGACTGCGTCTGATGAGGAGCTGATATCTTTCCTTAAGAAGATTCTCCGATATTGTTATTATCGAGGGTCTACAATGTCAGTTAAATTTGAAATATACAATATTATCTATAAAGTTGCTTCTGGGCAGGATATAGATAATTATCTAGTAAAAAATGTAGATGAGTGGATGTGGAATAATCCGGGGAGATTAAGGAAAGGACTAACTCTGTTGGCTTTTTATCTTAGCTCTCCTAACCAGACTGCTATTGATAATTATAGAGTCGATAAAATTATCAAAACAGTTGATCTTAAAAGTTTGTCCAATGATTGGAATCATCAAGATTTAGAGGATGAAGTTAATAGTTTGGGTAACAGTATAGTATTGGACATGCCCCAACGTAGTACGCCAATTCTTCAACGTTATAAATCGTATTCTAATTCTAAGATAGAAGAGGTTAGAAATTTAATAAGTGATAATTCAGGTTTTACTCATAAAAAATTTCTAGATAGGATAACTCATATCTCCTCAGTATTGGAGGATTTTTTTGTAAATGGCAAAGGATAATGAGAAAGTTGAAAATTTCAAATTTTAAAGCTTTTGGGGAAATTCCTGTTGTTTTTGGAGGTGAAACAGCTGATGGGAAGCCTATGAACATTTTGTGTTTTGGAGAAAATGGGTCAGGCAAAACTTCTATTTATGAAGCTATAAAGTTTGCATTTCATAAGGAACGCATAGAACATGAACGTATTCCTGCTCGTTATCAAGGATTGGAACGAATAAACGCTAGTCGTCAAATATTGATTGAATATAAGAATAAGAAATCTGTAGCAGAGCCTCTTATAGAAATCAATGGGGCTTCGTTTGAAACGTTTAATAAAGATTATTATAACGTTTATATGCTTAATGGTAACGATATTAAAGTCAATGGCTTTTTAGATTTGGATGTTTTGTTAAAATCACTCTACTTGGCAAGGCATAATATCGATACTGAGCTTACAGATGAATCTTATTTATGTATTTTATCAGAAGTCAACCTCTCATTACAGAAATTCTTCTATGAGGATATTTCGCTTACCAGTTCTCAAAATGCTGCATACCGTATAGTGATACAAGATGTTAATCAAAAACTTGTTAGTGATGATAATTTGAATCTTTTATTTAATGAGGCAAAACTAAATTTGGTAGCTCTGTTATTGACTTTAGAGTCTATTCAATTATTTGCACCCCCTGAAAAAAGAAGTAAGAAAATCCTCGTTCTTGATGATATTTTCACCAGTCTTGATACGGCTAATCGAATGTTCTTATACGAATATTTGGTGACAAAATTTGGTAAGTTTCAAGTTATTTTACTTACGCATAATACGAGTTTTTATAATTTGTGTGATTTCTTTTTAAAAGAAGATGATAAAAGAAATAGACAATGGTTAAGACAAGGAATTTATGAATATAATAATAGCCACAAAGTTTATGCTATCTCTGCAGAAAATATAATTACTCGCATAGAAACAGAATTGAATAATCATCCAGAACATATACACAGCATAGGTAATGATGTACGACAGTATTTTGAAGTTCTGCTTCATCGTTATACATTATTATTAATGGCAGGAGCTAAAGAAGAACTTTCAAATTTGCTTGTTGATATTCAGAAGAAATGCTCAAATAGAAGTTTTCATGTTGCAGGAAACAGGATAGAGACATATAATGACTTGATTAAATCTATTATTTCTATTTTGAAAGATGTTCCTCTTGATAATCAACTTAATAAAATTAATAATGTTATTGCTAAATTCAATGATTCTAATGATGGCGTGGATAAATTAGCAGAACAATTGCAGGCAATGACTATCTATCAAAAGGTTGCTCTACACCAATCATCTCATGGACATCAAGGATTGCCTGATTTATCAGCGAAAGAGATTAAAGCATCCTTAGAAGTATTAAGAAAAATGGAGGATACAATAAAAAAAATGAAAGTAGAGCGCATATAAAATGGATTTTATTAATGGAAAAGAATGGCTCAAATTCATGGAATAGCATGCTATTATGACTTACAATATAAACATTAACGAATCAGCTCAAAAGAAGATTATTGTCGAGGCTTTGAAAACAATAATTCAAAATAACAATCCTGAGCCTCAAGCAACATATCTATGTGATCAGTTGGAGGATGCGAATTGCATGGCTGATTGTTTGGAGGAAATCCTTAAGTAGTTGAGGTTGTATTACAATAATGGACTATAATCCGGCGGTCCCATCCCGCACAACATAACGAAGACCTTTGATGGTCCGCCAACCTTAGAGCGTAGCGGTTCCGAGCACCGGAGGGCGGTTACATCCCCTCTTTCTGAGGTGGAGGGGCTTGGGGTGAATGCGGAGCCTCCCTAAAGGGTAAGGGAAGATGGGTGTGCTTTCGAAAAAACATTATGATCATACCAAACCAGAGGTATACTTAAATTTTACTTTTATGGTTATATCCATGCAGAGGTAACAGTGTATTTGCTTTAAGGCAAAGTGCTCAGTTTATAAAATAAGTCCCACCGAATTATATAACACCATCAATAAGAATGTTGATCAAACTGAAGGATCGTTTGACAGAGTGTTTTTACCGAAGGTAAGGGATTATAGAATTTGTAAGAATGTTAGAAATGAGTTTTTAAAATCAATAAAAAGAAAAAGTAAATGTCAAATCAAACATCAGATAATAATAAACGAATAGCGAAGAATACGCTGTTCTTATACTTGCGTATGTTCGTGATTATGCTGACGGCCTTGTTTACTTCCAGAATAGTTTTGGATGTACTAGGTGCGGCAGATTACGGACTAAATAATGTCATAGGTGGTGTAGTTGTCCTATTTTCATTCTTGAATGCAGCATTACTATCAGCAACTCAACGATATATAAACTTTTATCTTGGAAAACAAGATTACAAGCAAACAAATATCGTTTTTTGTATGAGTATGAATACCTATTTGTTACTTTCAATCTTAGTTGTAATATTAGGTGAGACAATAGGAATGTGGTTTGTCAATACGCAACTTAACATTCCGCAAGATAGAGTATATGCAGCTCAATGGGTATATCAATTTACATTACTGCAATTTGTTATAAATTTACTGAGAGTTCCATATAATGCTTCTATTATAGCTTATGAACGTATGAACTTTTATGCTTACATTTCTTTGATAGAGGTAATTATTAAACTTTTAGTAGTTTATCTTTTGTATATAACGAGCTATGACAAATTAATATTTTACTCTTTCTTATATACGATTATACCATTGAGTATTACTGTTATATATAAATGGTATTGCAATAGAAATTTTGAAACAACCAAATATCGGGTAATTTGGGATAAAGTAGCTTTTAAGGAGATGTTCTGTTTCTCTGGTTGGTCTCTGTTTGGAAGTCTTGCCAATTTAGCAGCTCATCAAGGATTAAATATCCTCATCAATATTTTCTATGGAGTTACAGTGAATGCTGCAGCAGGAATAGCCAATCAAATTTCAACTAACGTGTATCAGTTTATATCTAATTTCCAGACGGCATTTCAGCCACAAATTATCAAAACTTATGCTGCAAAAGAATTAGAGCACTTTAATAAATTGATATTTCAGACTTCTAAGTTTTCATATTTTATGGTTTTAGTTTTAGTGTTACCTATTTTTTTTACTATTGATGGAATACTAGATATCTGGTTGAAAGCTGTACCTGAATATACAGCAATCTTTTGTAGGCTAATACTTGTATATTTTTCAATAGAAGCAATAACAGCTCCATTATGGATGTCTGTACAAGCTACTGGAAAAATACGAAACTATCAAATATTGATGGCAAGTTTAATCTTCCTGAATTTTCCGATAGCATATATTGTCTTAAAATTAGGTTTACCAGTATATTCAATTTGGATTGTTCGTATCATGGTTAATTTAGTTGTCATGATTGCAAGATGTATATATATGAAGAAAAAGCTAAACTTTCCTCTTTTGCCATATATAAAGGCGGTAATTATGCCAATAGTAAGTGTAACCCTTGTTGCATTACCTATTCCGATATTGTTGTATTATACAATCCACGGATTTTGGCAGAATATGATAATTGTAGGTATTATAACTTTTGCATTGACTGTGATAGATGTGTATTTTGTAGGCATGAATACACATGAGAAGCTTATAGCTCGTAATATGATATTGAAGAAAATTCCGTTTTTAAAGTCCAATATATAGAATGAAGAATATTTGTAATATAGAAGAATGTACAGGATGCATGGCTTGTGCTAATGTGTGTGCGCATAATGCAATTCAATTTAAGGCTGATAAAGAAGGATTTGTCAGACCTGTTATAAATAAAAAACTATGTGTGGATTGTGCCCTGTGTGTTAAGACTTGTCCCATCAATCATCCTCCAATGAGTAATGAGCCTAAAGAGGTTTATAGTGGTTGGTCCTCAGATGAAACAGTACGTATAAACAGTTCGTCTGGTGGTGCGTTTACAGAAATTGCCAGACCGTTATTGGAAGAAGGTGGTATCGTTTTCGGTTGTGCTTTAAATGAAAAGCTTCAAGCGGAACACATTTATGTTGAGACTCTAGAAGATCTAGAAAATAAGTTGAGAGGTAGCAAGTATGTTCAGAGTAAAATAGGTAATAGTTATTCCATTGCAAAAGATTTCTTGCGACAAGGACGTAATGTTTTGTTTAGTGGTACCCCATGCCAAATCGCTGGTTTAAAGAATTACCTTAGAAAGGATTACGACAATCTTATTACGGTTGATTTAGTCTGTCATGGAGTTCCTTCTCCACTCATTTTTGAAGATTACAAAAAATATATAGCACAGACAGAAAATATGAATTTGACATCCGTCAAATTTCGCTGTAAAAAATCCTCTTGGATTTTTTTCAACATGGCCATTGAAGGTCATGTTGAAAAAAATAGAGAAGAGAAAACATATATTGGACGTTATTATGAAGATCCTTATATACGAGGTTTTTTGAATGATATCTTTTTAAGACCATCATGCTCCTTATGTAAACTTACATCAGTGAAAAGAATTGCGGACTTTACAATTGCTGATTGGTGGGGCTATGATAGATTAAAGAATGAAAGTCGAGACTTTGAAAGAAAAGGTGTTTCTCTTTTATATTGTAATTCAATAAAAGCTACTACATTATTCTCAAATAAAATTTCTAAAAGATTTATCTTTAGAAAGAGAAACTTAGCAGAGTCTTTAATGACAAACAACAGCTTAAAAAGACCGTTTCATAATGAGCTAGGTCGAAAACGTTTTTGGAAGCTTTATTTTGAAAAAGGATTCATTCCAGCAATGAAAGTATACATGAAAAAAAAGCATCCTAATATCATATTTTATGTGAAGTATCATCTTCGGTCTTCTGTTGTACGTGATATACTTTTATGGACGTTGTTTAAAATAGACGCATGTTTAAGACGCTTACATATTGGAAGATTAATTAAATGGTAAAAATATGAAAAATATTATTCAAAAGTTAAAAAACAAGATTAATTACTATAAGTTCACATATTATGTGAAAAAACTTATAGGAGAGACTTTAAACAAGATTAATGCCACATATAGTAGACCACGTATTTACTATTTCTTGACACCTACACATTCTAATTTAGGCGATCAAGCACAATTGTTATGTTGGCTAAGATTTTTTAAGCAATGGTATCCAAATTATGAGGTTATCCAGATTCCTCTTGTCGCTGGGACAGAAGAGGTGTTTATAGCTATTAAAAGTAAAATAACAACCTCCGATTTGGTATATATTCATAGTGGTTATTTAGTTTGTGATTTGTATAATAATTGGCAAATGCTATGCCGTGTCATAGATGAGTTTTACGATAATAAAATAACAATTCTCCCACAAACGGTACACTTTTTATCTTCTAAGATTCAAGAACAAGTAGCAAAATGCTTTAACAAGCATTCTAAATTGCATCTAATATGTAGAGATCAAATTTCTTATTCTAAAGCGATGACAATTTTCTCAAAAAATGAAATATCATTGAAGCCAGATGTTGTCACGAGTTTGATTGGAACCAATTTCGTACATAGTTCTGCAAATAGAAATGGTGTACTTTTTTGCATGAGAAACGATGCAGAAAAATTGTATACAAATGAGGAAATCAATCGTCTAAAAGCAAAATTAAATGGGGTTTTTATTAATAATTCTGATACTACTATTATAGCAAAAATTTGGGATTGGCCTCTTAAAAGAGAGCAATTGATAAAAGATTTTCTACTTTCTTTTTCAAAATATCAAGTTATAGTAACAGACAGATATCATGGCACTATCTTTTCTCAAATAGTAGATACTCCTGTTGTTGTTTTGGCTAGTACCGATCATAAGTTAAAGAGTGGAGTAAATTGGTTCCCTAGAAATATTTTCCATGAAAATATAATGTTTGCAAATGACTTATGTGAGGCCTATGAATTAATCAAAGAAGTCTTAGCTCGTAAAGGAAAGATTATTAAAAATCCTACATATTTTTTAGACACTTATTATTCTAATCCTATTTAAATATATATATGCATTATTCTTCTTCTGCTGGTAATCTTGAAGTTTATTGGTCTATTTATGTTTTACTAACAATATTATTGGCTTTCTGTGGATGGAAAATAGCTACAGATAATAGTAAACAGACTCACTTTAAGAAATATGCTTGGATTGCAGGTATCTCCTATTCTCTAATAGAAGGTCTTCGTTGGATGCGTGGTGCAGACTATTACCATTATTATATGGACTTATCTACAAATTTTGCTGTAGGTGCATATTGTACTCAAAATCCAGAATTATTATATAAACTATGGGTAAACCTATTCCATTTTTTGGGAGTTGATCCAACAATTGTGTTTATTATATATAGTGCTTTACTTATATTTGGAATACTATTAATATTTAAGAAATTTCCGAAAGCTGCAGTCTGGGGGCTTCCTCTGTTTTTCATAATAACAAACAGTCAAACGGAAAATATCATTAGGCAGACATTTGCTACTTCTTTTCTTATATTTGCATATGTATGCTATTTATATAACAGGCAGAAACTAATGCTTGTAATGCTCTGCATCGTGCCTTTTATTCATCTGACAGGTTTATATGGTGTAGCACTCTTCTTGTTTCTTGTATATTGTAAGATACCTATTAAAAGTCCATGGTTATTATTGGTATTATATGCCTTTACTTTTTTCTGTTGGAAGCCGGAATGGTTTCAAGGTTTTGCGGATTATATTTCTCAATTTAATTTAGGCGATGATAATAATATGCAAAGGTATATAGATAATTCTGATCGTTTTTTTACTGAAGAAGGATCGATGGCCAATGTTTTAGGTACAAAAAAGATTCAACTTTCAACAATATATTTAACAATTAGTTTTTTAGCAAATTGTATAACTTTTTTCATTGGTTTTAAACTTTCAAAAAAGGATTTTAAGCTACAAGTTATGTATTACTTTGCTTATATTGCTTTAATCTTGAAATCTATTGCTGGGGATATTGAGCTGTTTATTCGATTTGCAAATTGGACAGATTTGATGATGCCTCTTCTTGTGGCGGTATCTTTAACACGATTAGACCTGCTTAAGAATCCCCATTTAAAAATTCCTATTTATATTCTCTTTGCTATAAATTATGCTTTTTATGGTTTTGTAAGAGTAGTAGGTACAGTCCCTTATGCAGGATGTGCATTTGTCTGGGATAAATAATAATTGTTATCAATTTTAAATTAAATGAGATGGAAAAAGACTCTTTAATATCAATAATTGTGCCAGTTTATAAAGTTCAAGAATATTTGGACGAATGTGTAAACTCAATAGTAAATCAAACATATTCAAATCTTGAAATCATTTTGGTTGATGATGGTTCGCCTGATGCATGCCCTCTTTTATGTGATAATTGGGCGAAAAAGGATAGGCGAATTAAAGTTATCCATAAAAGAAATGGAGGATTATCCTCTGCGCGTAATGCAGGACTTGATGTTGCCTCAGGTGATTATATTGGTTTTGTAGATAGTGATGATTTTATATGCAAAGATGCAATCTATAAATTATATAACAGCATAAATGGTAAGAATGACATAGGTATTGTTTCTGGTATGATATATCGATATCAAAATGGTGAAATATCTCCATTTATGGATAAGTGGCTGATTTCTGAAGAAAAGAGATATCCTGCTGATAGAATAGCTATTGCTACTTTAAGTCAAAAGGCAAGTTTTACTGTATGGAATAAGTTGTATAGGAAAAGTGTTTTAGCTGGTGTTAAATTTCAAGAAGGACATAATAATGAGGATACGCTATTTATGTATGATTTAGGAAAATCGATATGTAATCAAAATATATGTATGTTAGAGATTCCTTGTTATGTATATTACTATAGATTCAGAGATGACAGTATATGTACTACATCTAAGAAACCTTTAGCAATTGATATTTTGGCGAATTATGAGTACATAATGGATGATTGCAAACTTGTAGATGTAGAATTATATGAGACAATGAGAAAACTCTATTTAAAGACGTTGCTTTCGTTTGTTGGTTCTTTATTATCGAATGAAACATGGTATTCTTTATATTTCCATGATTATAAACAGAAACTTAAGGAAATTCCTTTTTCATTTGTTTGTAAAAACATGCCCTTTAAAAGTATAGTAAATATACAATTGATAAAATGGATACCAATAATCAGGAAAATTATTCAAAAAAGATAAAGAAATAATTTATGAAACATATATTATTAATAGTATTTGCAATTTTCCAAAGGGTATTTTCTTACGAGCTGAAAGTAAGTTTTAAAAGTCATATAGCTGAAATTCGTTCATTTTGGCTATTCAGTAGATTTAAGTCATGTCATGATTCTGTACGATTTGGTAAAATCAATTCCATGAAAGGTATGAAATACATTAGTATTGGTGCTTATACAGGTTTTGATGATGGTCTGTATCTTATGGCTTGGGAACAATTTGGAGATAAGCAATTTTCTCCAAAAATATCTATTGGAAGTCATTGTCACTTTGGCGCTTATAATAATATTACATGTTGTGATAAAATTATAATAGGAGAAGGGACACTGACAGGAAAGTGGGTTACCATCACAGATAACAACCACGGCAGCTATGCTACAAATGATGAAGACTGTGTATATGAGTGGAAAAACAAAGCTCCAGCTTCACGTCGAATTCATTGTAAAGGACCTGTTGTCATCGGTAAAAATGTATGGATCGGTGATAAAGCAACAATATTGAGTGGTGTTCATATAGGTGAAGGGGCTGTCATCGCTGCTAATAGTTCTGTAACAAAAGATGTTCCACCTTATGCAATAGTGGGGGGGGCAGCCTGCTAAGATAATCAAAATGTTAAATTAAAAGGAAATTATTTAAGTTCATGGAAAAGAAAAGCAATAAACCACGCGTAATCGCATTGTATTTACCACAATATCATCCGTTCCCAGAAAACGATGAATGGTGGGGAAAAGGTTTCACTGAGTGGACAAATGTAGGTAGAGCTAAGCCTCTTTTTAAAGGTCATGATCAGCCAAAGATTCCTACAGAGTTGGGATATTATGACTTGCGCTTGCCTATTGTTCGAGAACAGCAAGCTCAATTAGCAAGAGAAGCTGGTGTCGAAGGCTTTTGTTATTGGCACTACTGGTTTGGTAATGGAAAGCAACTGTTGAACGAAATTATTGATGAGGTTATTGCTACTGGTAAACCGGATTTCCCTTTCTGTTTCGGATGGGCAAACCATTCTTGGAGTGCAAAGAATTGGAACAGAAAGGACACTAGTTTAAAAGATAGATTGCTTATAGAACAGACTTATCCAGGAGATGAGGATATTCGTAAACATTATGAATATGTGTTGAAGGCTTTTAAGGACAAGCGATATCTGACTCAAGATGGAAAGCCCATATTTTTGGTTTGGAATCCTAAAGATGTACCTGCAAACTTTATTCCTTTGTGGCAAAAATGGTCTAAGGAAGATGGTTTCCCTGGCATTTATTTCATAGCGAATGTTGATGCTATGGATCAAACAGACTATATTGCGAAGGGTTTTGATGCGATGTATTATAAGAGAGCTCAAGCTGTCTCTACCTCAATACTTCGACATAGTGAGAACTTTAGCTTTTGGAAATTTATTAAGTCAAGAATAAAGTTGTATCTATTTAAGAAGCCTGCTTTGTGTTTTGAATACAAAGAGGCAATGCCATATTTGATAGATGAAAATATTGATAGCCATGATGATATTATCCCAGGCTTAGTGCCAAATTTTGATCACTCACCAAGAAGTAAACAGTTTGGTTTTATTTTGCATAACTCAACTCCAAATTTGTTTTATCACCATTGTAAGCAAATCTTTAATCTCGTATCCAAGAAGAACAATAAGATTGTATTCTTGCGATCATGGAATGAATGGGGCGAAGGCAATTATATGGAGCCTGATATTAAATATGGCAGAGGCTATGTCGAGGCATTAAGAAAAGCTATGGATGAAGAAAAGTAATTATGGCGTATATTTGTTTTTTTCTGAGAAAAATAGTAGAGCATATAGTTGGCTTATGCTATAAGCAGGTGTCTATATTTTACAAAAGATGGAAGTTTTCTTTTTGGCAAATAAAGTATGGAAAGAATCTAAGGGTAATTGGACCATTTAAACTTCGTATGACAAAAGAGGTTTCTATTATTATAGGTGATAATTTCACCGCTTATTCTGGGTATAATTCCACAATAGATTCTGATAAGAAAAATGTATTTTCCGTTTGTGGGGGAGGCTGTCCGAAAACTTAATTAGGGAAGCAAACAACTGAATTGAGCA
>ERZ1026903.402-NODE-402-length-20852-cov-47.976198_pt1 | contig 20852 bp, 19 predicted proteins | sample MGYA00380180_ERZ1026903 | MGnify/ENA primary metagenome ERZ1026903 (study PRJEB33269, sample SAMEA4719816) | human gut metagenome | biome: human-associated habitat; feature: organic feature; material: feces | place: Cameroon | collected 2013-10 ... | reverse complement strand
GTAAAGAGGCTGCTGCACTTGGATTTTTTCCTTGTGCAACAGCCTCTTTTGTCATTTCCAGGACTGCTGTGCAGGCACATGACAACACCAATCAGAAATGAGGTGAAGTCATTGAACACGCAAATCATCGCCATTGCCAACCAGAAAGGCGGCGTTGGCAAGACAACAACTTGTGCCAACTTGGGAATCGGGCTGGCGCAAGCCGGAAAGAAGGTCCTGCTGATCGACGGAGACCCGCAAGGCAGCCTGACCATCAGCCTGGGCCATCCCCAGCCGGACAAGCTGCCCTTTACTCTGTCCGATGCAATGGGCAAAATTCTGATGGATCAGCCTATACGCCCCGGAGAAGGTATTCTGCATCATGCAGAAGGCGTTGACCTGATGCCTGCGGATATTCAGCTCTCCGGCATGGAGGTTTCTCTGGTGAACGCCATGAGCCGAGAGACTATCCTGCGGCAGTATCTGGACACGCTCAAGGGACAGTATTCCCATATCCTGATTGATTGTCAGCCCTCCCTGGGTATGCTCACGGTCAATGCCCTGGCAGCCGCCAACAGGGTCATAATTCCCGTCCAGGCGGAGTATCTGCCTGCCAAGGGTTTGGAACAACTGCTCCAAACAGTAAATAAGGTGAAGCGGCAGATCAATCCCAAGCTCCAGATTGACGGGATACTTCTGACGATGGTGGACAATCGCACCAACTTTGCCAAGGAGATCGCCGCCCTGCTGCGGGAAACCTACGGCAGCAAAATCAAGGTGTTCGCCACCGAGATTCCCCATTCTGTTAGGGCAAAGGAAATCAGCGCCGAGGGCAAGAGCATTTTTGCTCATGACCCCGGCGGCAAGGTGGCTGAAAGCTACAAAAATCTGACGCAGGAGGTGACAAAACTTGAAAAGCAGCGCGAAAAAAGTAGAGCTGGCATCGGTAGATGACCTGTTTTCCACCGAGGAAAGCCGTGCCGATGCACAGCGGGAACGGGTGCTGGAAATCCCATTGTCTGAACTGCACCTTTTTAAGAACCATCCGTTCAAAGTCAAGGATGATGAAGCCATGCTGGAAACTGCGGACAGTATCCGACAGTATGGTGTGCTGGTTCCGGCGATTGCAAGACCTGACCCGGAGGGCGGCTATGAATTAGTAGCCGGACACAGGCGGCACAGGGCCAGTGAACTGGCTGAGAAAGAAACCATGCCGGTCATTGTCCGGGAGTTGGACGATGACGCTGCCACCATCATTATGGTGGATAGCAACTTGCAGCGTGAAAGCCTGCTTCCCAGCGAAAGATGCAGCTTTCCAGTGTTGCAACTTCCAAGCGTGGTTCTCCGCAGCTGCGAAAGGCTCTCTTTCAAGTGGTTTCTGTTTACGTTAAGCGCAAACCCGAAAACGAAGCAGTTTACCAGTTCTATGCTAAAAAGCGTGATGAGGGAAAACCTTACTACGTTTGTACTACCGCTGCCGCAAACAAATTCCTGCGTATCTACTATGCCCGCGTCAAGGAGTGTCTGAACGCCGCTGAAAGTGCAACTCAAGCCGAAGAAGGCTAATCTGTAATGCTTATTATGTCACTTGGCTGCCTCCAATTTTCGAGGGAGTCCTGTTTGCTGTACGCATTTTTACTCGGCTATCTGCCGAGTATTTTTTTGCGATTTTTTCTAAAAACCTATTGACTTTTATTTGCAGGATTCCTTTACGCTGATACCCTTTGATTGCTCCCTTACGGTGGCTGGCTTTTCTGTGCCCCTTTTTTCAGGGATGCTTACAGTAGGTTGTTTCAACCTTTCCATTCTTTTGTTAAATCGGAAATTTTCCGTTTTGCTTAAAGTTACAGGAGTTTGTTTGTAAATAATCATGAAAATTTCACATTACTATTGACGTTTGTTCTAAAATGGCATATGATAGAGGCACTGAAACAAATATTCCGCAAAGCCAAAAATTTAAGAAACAATAGTTCTTTAAGCGGAGCCAGAATCCATCACTCGAAACACTGCCGCTGCGGCAGGAGAATTCGCACGGCATTATTTAAAAGGAGGAAATTACATGAAAAAATCAGTCAGCCGTACCGTGGCAATGGCCTTGGCAGCTTGCATGACAGTTGGCACACTGGCAGCCTGCGGCAGCAGCAGTTCCAGTTCCCCCGCTGAAAGCACATCCGCCAGCTCCGCTGCCACTTCGACCGAGTCCGGCACGCCGGATTATTCCAGCGAGGATCCCCTCAACATCCGCATCTACCTGTCGGATAACGCCACCCTCCCTTATAAAGAGGATTGGCTGACCTTCACCGAAGTGCAGAAGCGCTGCAATGTCAACCTTGACGTTGAAGCAATTCCCATTGCCGATTACTCCACAAAGGTTTCTCTCGCCCTGAACACCGGCGAGAATGTACCCGATGTCATTCTCTACCAGAGCACAACAGGTGAGAATGCATCTCTGGCTTTGAACGGCGCTCTTGTTCCCATCAGCGATTACAGTGATTGGACACCCAACTTCAACGCCCGCGTAGAGGAAATGGGTCTGCAGGACGATGTCAATCAGCTGAATCTGCAGGACGGTAAGCGCTACTATATGCCCTCCCTGACGGACAAGAGCTTCTATGACGGTGGTCTCATCCTGCGTGAGGATTACCTTGAGGAGAAGGGCTTCGATGCTCCCAAGACCTTCGATGACCTGTACGAAATCCTGAAGGCCTACAAGCAAGACCATCCGGATTCCTACCCGCTGACCATCCTTGCCGGTCCCCGCGTTCTGTTCCGCATGACGATGCCCTCCTATGGTATCAGCGTTGGTAAGAATAGTGCTGACGGTTCTTATGTCCTGAGCTATGATTACGCAAACAAAGAACACTTTGCTGGTGCGATTGATGACAAGGCTAAGCAGTACTTCGCTTTCCTGAGCAAGCTGTATGCTGAAGGTCTGCTCGACCCCGAGATGGCAGATCCCATCGATGGCGACAAGTGGAGTCAGAAAATGGCTACCGGCGCTTCGATGGCGACCTACGCTTACTACGACCAAATCGGCGGTGTTGAGGCTGCCACTGAGATCGATGGCTTCAAGCTGCAGATGTATGCTCCGCTGGAAGGCCCTGGAGGCGCACATCACCAGCCCAAGAGCCGTACCGGTTCCGGCATCATGTTCCCTGCAAAGACCGCTGAGCGCGATGATTTCGAGCGCATCGTCCGTACCATCGATGAGATGTTCTACTCTGAGGAAAACGCAAAGCTGTGGTGCCTTGGTGTTGAGGGCGAGACCTACACCATGGACGGCGACAAGATCGTCTACTCTGATGAGATCGTCAACAGTGCTGACGGCATCTACAAGTCCATGCAGCTCAAGTACGGCTGTGGCTCCGATGTTACCCAGATGGTCTGGATCAACGCACGTGAGATGTCCAAGTACGATGAGAACTACGCCGAGATCAACTCTCAGGTTGCCGCTATGCCCGATGCCATCCAGTCTGTGCCCCCGACGCCGCAGTTTGATGACCTGACTGCTGAGGACGCCGCCAGCCTGCGCACCCCGCTTGGCGACACCTTCGAGGTTTGGGCCGATGCCTTCATCACAGGCAAGAAGAGCACCGACACCGATTGGGATGCCTATGTTGCTGAGATGAAGAACCTGAGTATCGACGAATACCTGCAGATGTACAACGATAACAAGTAAAAATCCGTACTGATCCTCAGCAGGGGGCAGATCCAAGGGAGGATATGCCCCCTGCTTTTATTGTAAAAGGAGCGCAATCCATGGGTAAGGCAAAACCAAAGCTTACGCCGGCCGAGAAGGCCAAGCGGCGTTCACACACCCTAAAACACTTAAAAAAATACAGCGCATTGTATGCCATGATGATTCTGCCGGTACTGTATTTCATCATTTTCAAGTATGTGCCTATGGTTGGCAACATTCTGGCTTTCCGGCGCTACCGTCCCGGCCAAGGCATGTTCGGCACCGAGTGGACTCTGCGCTACTTTGAACGCTTCTTAAAAGACCCCGCGTTCTGGCGCGCCTTCCGCAACACGCTGGTTGTCTCGCTGGAAAATCTGGCCATCAACTTCCCGCTGCCTATCATCTTCGCTATCCTGCTGAACGAAGTTCGCAGCAAATACTTGAAAAAGATCGTGCAAACGATTTCTTATATGCCCCGCTTTATCTCAACTGTCGTTGTCATCGCCATCATGAACGAGGTCCTCTCCCCCAGCACGGGTCTTTTGAACAACTTCCTGCACAACGTTTTCGGCATGACACCCGTCTACTTCATGAATGAATCCAGCTGGTTCCGCCCGCTGTACATCCTTTCGGAGTCCTGGCAGTACACCGGCTGGACGGCTATCATCTATCTGGCCGCCATCACCAGTATCAGCAGCGATTTGTACGAAGCTGCCGAGATGGACGGTGCGACCCGCATCCAGCAGATATTCCATGTGACGATCCCCTCTATCATGCCGACGATCATGGTCATGCTGATTATGAACGTTGGCCGTATGCTCAGCATCGGATATGAGAAGGTTCTGCTGATGTACACGCCCTCCAACTCCGGCGTCAGTGACATCATCGACACCCTTGTTTACCGCACCGGTCTGCAAAATCAGAATTACTCCTACGCAACGGCCATCGGTCTGTTCGGCGGCATTATCGGTCTGATTCTGGTTTCCGGCTCCAACGCGATCAGTAGAAAATTGACGGACGAGAGCTTGTATTAAGAAAGGCAGCAAAATGAGTAGATACTATAAAACAACAGAAAACCGCGTTTTTGACGGCGTTGTGAACCTCGTCATGATCCTTACGCTGCTGATTTGTTTCCTGCCCTTTGTGTATATGGCAGCGCTGTCTTTCTCCAGCTCGAAAGCAATCATCAACAATCAGGTTTCTTTCTGGCCGGTGGGCTTCAATCTGGAAGCTTACAAGCAGATCTTCACCTACCCGAACTTCTTCCAGGCCTACGGCAATACATTCTTCTACACGATCTGCGGCACAGCCATAGCCATGCTGATGACCATCATGTTCGCCTATCCCCTTTCCAAAGATTACCTGCTGGGCCACAAATTTTTTATGAAACTTGTTGTTATCTCGATGTTTTTTGCTGGCGGCATGATTCCCAACTACCTGCTTGTCTCCTCGTTGCATCTGACTGGCACCCGCTGGGCCATGCTGTTGCCATTCTGCATCAGTCAGTTCAACCTCATCATCATGGTCAACGCCTTTAAAGGACTGCCCCATGAGCTGGAGGAGGCGGCCCTCATTGATGGCCTTGGCTACTGGGGCATCCTGCGCCGCATCGTTGTGCCGTTGTCTACGGCGGCCATCGCTACGGTGGGTCTGTACTACGCGGTCTTCTTCTGGAACGACTGGTTCAACTCTCTGATATACCTCAACAAAGATCAGTATCCCGTCATGCTGTTCCTGCGCAACATCGTCAACGGTACGGCCATGGTGGGAGATGGCGCAGGCTCGGCAGACAAGACGTCTTTGGGCATCGCCATCAAGTCGGCGGTCATCATTGTCTCAACGCTGCCCATCATCATTCTGTATCCTTTCCTGCAAAAATACTTTGTCAAAGGCCTTACTGTCGGCGGCGTTAAGGGCTAAGGCAATACCGCATAATTCTAGGTGCCGCAGCCGCCGGAGGGTGCTTAAAGCCATTAGGCGGGAATTGTGCGGTGCTGTCCCAGGATAAGCTGGCAGAGGCAATCCCTGCCGAATGTGAGGAAACGTTTATGGTAAAACTTGATTCAATTTCTACCGAGCAGCGAAACCCTGCTACCAGCCATATTGACGAGGTCTCAACGCTTGAAATCGTCCGCCTGATGAATCAGGAGGACAAAAAGGTCGCCCTTGCGGTCGAGGCTGAGCTGCCACAGATTGCCAAGGCCGTTGATGTAATCTACGCCGCCCTGCAAAGCGGCGGGCGGCTGATTTATTGCGGCTGCGGCACGTCCGGGCGGTTGGGCGTGCTGGACGCTGCTGAGTGTCTGCCCACTTTCGGTGCCGGGCGCGACATGGTGGACGCCGTCATTGCGGGCGGTCAAAGTGCCATGCTTGTGCCGGTCGAAGGGGCGGAGGATAACCGCGACCTTGGTCGCGAGGATTTGGAAAAACTGCATTTCTCTGGCAAGGATGTGCTGTGTGGCATTGCGGCCAGCGGGCGCACTCCCTATGTGCTGGGGGCAATAGCCTACGCCAAAAGCCTTGGCGCGGCGACTATCAGCGTGACCTGCTGCCCCGGCAGCGAGGTGGACACGAGCGCTGACATTGGCATCTCCCCCAGCCCCGGGCCGGAGGTCGTCACCGGTTCCACACGGTTGAAAAGCGGTACAGCGCAAAAAATGGTGCTGAATATGCTTTCCACCGCCACCATGATCAAGCTTGGCAAGGTTTACGGCAACCTGATGGTAGATGTACGCGCCAGCAATGAAAAGCTGGTGGAACGCTGCGTGCGCATCGTGCGTACCGCCACAGGCGCTGACACCGCCGCTGCCTGCGCTGCCTTGGAGCAGTGCAATTACAGCGCCAAGACCGCAATTCTGATGATCCTGCGCGGTATTGACGCCCCCGCTGCGGAAGCACGACTTGCTCAGACCCAAGGTCGGATCGCTGAAGCGTTAAGGATAAACTGACCTATCTGCAACGGAATTTACCTGCCATGAAAATTTTTACAAAAAGGCTTTTGACCGGGCGCACATTCCTGACGGATAAAACTGTAACCGTCGAAAATGGTCGGATCACTGCCATTACCGGCGGCGGTCCGGCTGATTTTGCAGTGGATGTTCTTACCCCCGGTCTTGTGGATCTGCATTGCCACGGCGGGCAGGGCTTTGATCCCGAGCAGGTCGCGCACCCACTTCCCGATTTTCTTGCGGCGATGCTGCGCTGCGGCGTAACCGAGGTGCTGCTTACCTTGGGCGCGGAGTCGCTGCCCGTCATGCGCCGAGCGTTGGGTGTTGTAAAGGACGCCATGCAAAAGCAGGCTGCCGGTCAGTTGCCCGGAACGCGCATTATCGGCGTGCATCTGGAAGGGCCGTTTTTAAGCCCGGTCCGCCCGGGGGCAATGCCACCTGCTGCGCTGCGTATCCCATCCTCTGCCGCCTATCGAGAGCTGACCCAGGGGTATGAGGATATCATCCGCCAGATCACTCTTGCGCCGGAACTGCCACAGGCCATCACGCTGGGTCAGTCGCAGGCAGCTCACGGAGTGCGCGTGCAGGCCGGACACACGGATGCGGATTTTTCCACCGCACGGCGAGCTTTTGACGCAGGCTTTACAGGGCTGTGCCACACATTCAACGCTTGCAGGCCGCTGCACCATCGCGATCCCGGCGTTGTGGCTGCTGCGTTGCTGGACGACCGTGTTACCACCGAGTGCATCTGCGACCTTGTCCATCTACACCCCGGAACATTGCAGCTGATTTATAAGATAAAAGGCGCGGATCGGATGATCGCCGTATCGGACAGTGTGGCCACCCACGGCCTGTGCGATGGGCGTTATACCTTCAATGGGCAGGGCTACATCGTGCAAAACGGCGTCAGTCGCTGCGTGGATGGAACGCTGGATGGCGGAGGTGTTTATCTGGATGGCGCAGTGCGCAATCTGCAATCCGTTGGCATCCCTGCCGCCGAGGCCTGCCGCATGGCGTCCACCCTGCCCGCTGCCTGCCTTGGACTGCGCCGCGAACTTACCCCCGGCTGCCTTGCCGATTGTGTCGCATGGAGCGACGACTGGCGGGTACAGTATGTCTGGCAAGGCGGTCAGCTGGCTGTCAGCAATATTTGAGATTGTGAGGAAACTGCCATGAAAATTGCCGGCATCGACCTTGGCGGAACCACGATCAAATTCGGAATTTTCGACGATGATTTGCGAATATTGCACAAGTGGAGCTGTCCAACCCCCCCAAAAGCCTCCGATGCAGCCGCACGGATGGCTGCTGAAATTTCCCCTTTCGGGCCCGATGTCATCGGTATTAGCGCAGCGGGCACGGTGGCGGGCGGCCTTGTGACGGCCAACAACCTCAGCTGGACAGATGAGCCGTTGGCCGCACTCGTACACGAGGCAGTGGGTCTGCCCACAACGATTATCAACGATGGCCACGCTGCCCTGCAGGCCGAGCTGCACGGCGGCGCACTGCAAGGCGTGCAGACAGGGCTTTTATTGACGCTGGGCACGGGCATCGGCGGCGGTATTGTGCTGAACGGTCAGTGCTGGCTCAGCCCCACCGGTCTTGCGCCCGAGTTGGGTCACACTATCACCCACGCCGATGGGCTGACCTGCTCCTGCGGACAGTGCGGCTGCTATGAAAAATACGCTTCGGCCACTGCGCTGCGTCGGATGGCAGACGGAGAAGAACCGGTAGAGTTGATTGGCCGCGCTAAGCGCGGTGACGCTGACGCCAAGGGCATTTTTGCCCGCTATGTACGGGAAGTCTGCATCGGTATCGTATCGTTGAATTCGATTTTTGCGCCTGAGGTCGTTGTCCTCGGCGGCGGCATCAGCGGCGCGGGGAATTTTCTTTTGGATGCCTGCCGCAACGCGCTGCTGCCACTGCATCCCGCCACCATACCCATGCTGCGCCTTGCCAGGTTTGGTAACACTGCCGGCATTATCGGGGCTGCGCAAGCAGCTGTGCTGTCGGCTGTATGAATCTGCCTGAGAGGGGGATTGCCCCTCCCCTGCACCACCACGGAGGTAGACCATGCCCACAAAAATTGACGCTATCCTCTCCCGCATGACGATCGACGAAAAGCTGGGTCAGATGATACTTGCAAGTATCGAAGTTTCGCAAATGAACGATGCCACACGTGAATTCCTGTGCGCAAACCATATCGGAAATGTTATTCTGTTTGGCAAAAACTGCGCAGGGCGGGAAAATTTAGCTCGGCTCAACACCGAAATCCAAGCAGCCATTCAAGCTGCCACCGGTCTGCCGGCGCTTATCGCTATTGATCAGGAGGGTGGCTGCGTGACCCGGCTGCGCAGCGAGGCCACCGTATTCCCCAGCGCGATGGTCGTAGCCCGCACCGGCGATGCTGACAATGCCTATCGAGTTGGCCGGATCATGGGCGATGAACTGCGGGCGCTGGGCATCAATCTTGACCTTGCGCCGGTGCTGGACACATTGACCGGCTCGGCTGAGCGCCGATACTACGGCACGACAACCAACGATGCTGCGCAGTACGGCTGCGCCATGGCTCGCGGTCTGCGTGATGCTGGGGTCTTAGCCTGTGGCAAGCATTTTCCCGGGCACGAGCAGACCGGACTGGACACTCATTTCGGCTTTGTGGTGGACGATACGCCCTCCGATGTGCTGATGCGCTGTATGACGCCTTTTCGCCGCGCTATGGCGGAGGAACTGGCCAGCGTGATGATCGCCCACGTATGCTATCCTGCGCTGGACGCATCGGGCATGCCCGCGTCATTGTCCAAACCTATCATTACCAACACGCTGCGGGGCAAGCTGGGCTTTAATGGCCTTGTCATCAGTGATGGACTTCAAATGCACGCCATCGTGGACCGCTACGGCGCACCGCAGGGGGCGGTGCTGGCGGCGCTGGCCGGATGCGACCTGCTTATTACCGGCAACGGCGGTGACAATGCCGACCCCAATGGCCGCGATGTGCAAACACCCTGCATCGGGGCACTGCGGGCTGCGGTGGAAGATGGCACATTGCCGATGCAAGTCGTGGACGCAGCCGTGCGGCGCATTTTGGCCTGCAAGCTGGCGTTGGACTGGACCATGCCGGATCCCGAAATCGCCGTGCAGGATTGGTCCGAACACGCCGCTTTTGCCGATGCGCTGGCCGACACCGGTATCGAGGTTTGCGACCCGCAAGGTCTGCTGCCGCTGCCGGAGGGGTCGCTGTTCATCGCGCGGGCGTCCGGCACAGGCATCGGCGTAACCGAGGGTGACCGCATCACCGAGAGCTTTGCCCCGCTGGCCGCGCGGCTGCTGCACGGTCACAGCGCCATGTACCACACGGTGGACGAGCTGCCCGCACTGGCGGATGCCTGCAAGGCCGCCCCCGCCGTGGTGTTTGCTTTCGGCCTGCGTGCCGAAGGGGAGGAAGCCGCCGCTGCGGTGGCCGCACTGGCGCATGAAAATAAACGTTTTATCGCAATATCGTTGGCAGAACCGGACGCATTGACCTTCTATCCCTTTGCCGCTGCGACTATCAGCGCATGGGATCGCACAGAACCTGCCATGCGCGCGGTGTGCGGCCGAATGATGTAAACTAAAGGAGCTTATATGGCCTTTTTTCGTTGTGATCTTATGTCCGAAAGCCTTGGTATGACCACATCGGTGCTGGTGACAATGCCCGATACCGACGACCTTGACACCGCACCCATCATCTATCTTCTGCATGGGCTGACGGACAACTGTACCGGCTGGGCACGCTACACACAGGCAGAGCATCTGGCACGCACCCACAGCGCGATCCTTATCATGCCCGAGGTGCAGCGCAGCTTTTACACGGATATGGCCTGCGGGCCAAAGTATTTCACCTACGTCAACCAGGAATTGCAAGCGATGGTACGCCGCTTTTTTGGCATTCAGCCCAACCCGGCCCGAACGTACATCATGGGGCTTTCTATGGGCGGTTATGGTGCGTTGAAATGTGCCCTGACCGCGCCGCAGCAGTATGCGGGTGCAGCCGGGTTCTCATCGGTGGCAGATATCAAAGCCAAACTGCCGACGTTCAGCCGCTGGCATGAGGATCAGGCTCTGTTCAGTGGCGGCGTTTTGCCTCCGGAGGACGATCTGTTTGCGCTGGCAACGCGTTTTGCCGATGGCACTCAAAAAGGCCGCATGCCAGAGGTCTTTCTGGCATGCGGCCAACAGGACGGTTTATTTGCGGACAATCTGCGGCTGCGAGATCATTTGCGGGGCATGGACTGGCCGCTGACATGGTACGAAGCCCCCGGTGACCATAACTGGTTTTTCTGGAATGATGCCCTGACAAGAGCAATGGAGCATTTTTTGGGGTAATGTTCCTGTCACACTTCCCCGGCTTGTACCTTATGGGTCATGCAGCTTTTATAGCTGTTCTCCAGTGCGGTTTCTACCTTTGGGTAATTCTGCCGCGCTACGGCGGTAAACAACACATCCACCACGCACATCTGTGCAATGCGGCTGCTCATAGCGCCGCTGCGGTGGGAAATTTCCGGTGATGAAGTGTACAGACATAGGTCTGCCTCCTGCGCCAGTGGGCTTTGATCAAATCGCGTCAGCGCCAGTGTCATGCCGCCCTGCCGACGAGCCAAGTGCTGGCACTCCATGACCTCCCGTGTTGCACCGGTGTTTGAGATAAACACACCCACATCATTTTTACCCATGGTGGCGGCGTAGGTCAGCTGAATGTGCAGATCCTGCGCAAATACCACAGACTTGCCCACGCGGATGAGTTTATAGTACAGATCCTGCGCCACCAGCGCCGATGCACCGACGCCGAACAGCCGCACGGTGTCCGCATGGATGATGCTGCTTGCCGCTTTCTCAACGCTGGCGTAGTCCAGCAGCTTGATCGTGTCCTCGATGGCACAAATGCTGCTGGTCTTTACGGCCTCGGCCATCTCAGTCACGGTGTTATAGTCGCGTATATCGGTAAAAAAGCCGGTGTTCTCCCTCTGGACGCTGGTGTCTTTCGCTTCATTCAACTCGTTGAACAGGGCTTTTTTCATATCTTTCAGCCCATCAAAGCCGATGCGTTTGCACAGGCGCACCCACGCCACCTGCGTGGTGTCTGCCTGCTTGGCCAGTTGGGCGATGGGCATCGCAAATACGCTGTCCACATAGTTCAAAAAAAATGTTGCTGCCTTTTTTTCGCTCACGTTCAGATCCTCGTACAGATCGCGCACGCGGATTTCAATACTGGTCATGTGGCTGCTCCCTCCTTGATCATTACTGGCTGATTTTGCCCATTACCACAGGATGAGCTGCACCGGTCGCGCCGGGGGCGGTGTTGCACTGGCCGTACAGAGTTTCATTGGCCAGCACGGCAAAGGCAACAGCCTCTTTTGCGTTGCTGTCCAGCCCCAACTGCTCGTTGGTCAGCACCTCGCATCCGGGCAGACAGTCTGCAATGTGAGCCAGCAGTGTAGGGTTCATGCTGCCGCCACCGCCTACGATGAGCCGATCTGGCCGCATGGGGCAGAAATCCCGCACCGCTGCACCGATACACTCCGCCGTGAAGCGGGTGGCCGTAGCCAGCGTGTCCGGCAGGCTGACAGCCAGTGCAGCGGCCTGCTGCATCAGTGCTTCCACATAGGCCGCGCCGTACCGCTCGCGCCCGGTGGTTTTGGGTGGCGGCGTCTGCAGGTAGTCATCCTGCAGCATCCACCGCAGCAAGTCGGCATTCACATGGGCGGAGGCAGCCATTTTGCCGCCTGCATCATAGCGAGCTTTTCCGTCCGTCAGCCGTGCGGCCAGCGCATCAATGACCATGTTTCCCGGGCCGGTGTCAAAGGCAAAAACTCCCTCCAGCCCCGCGCCCTTTGGCAATACTGTGATGTTGCCGATGCCACCGATGTTTTGCAGCGCCACGGTACGTGCCGGGTCTTGGTACAAAAGGTACTCGGTGTAGGGCACCAACGGCGCGCCAAGACCGCCCGCAGCCATATCCCGCACACGGAAATCGCTGACGACCGTACAGCCAAGTGCCTCACAAATAAGAGAAGCTTCGCCGATTTGCAGCGTACCGTTGACATTGTATCCACAATATTCCTCCGCTGTCGGTGCATGGTAGACCGTCTGCCCATGACTTCCCACAAAGGCAATGCTGTGGGGGTCAACACCTGCCTGCGCGCAGACGGCCAGACAGGCGTCAGCGCTGAGCCTGCCCATCAAAAAGTTCAGAAGGCACAGTTCCTTGCTGCCTCCGAAATCCCCCGCCGCCACCCGCAGGATGCGGTTGCGCACGGCATCGGTAAAAGGCAGCGTGACAAAAGCCAGCTGGCGCACCTTCGTAGTTGTAGAGCAGCCACTGATCTCCACCAGTGCGGCGTCAATGCCATCGGCAGAGGTGCCGCTCATCAAACCGATGGCCAGCTTTTTTGTATCATTGTTCAAGTTGAACATCGTGTTAAGCCTTCCTTTCTGATCCGTTCTTTCTGGGCTGTACAAATTGCCGGAAATCCCGGCAAAAAGCCCGAAACAAAATTTCAGTAAACCCCTTTTCTTTTTATTATAGCGCGAATATAATGGGTTTAGCAAGTAGTAATTTGTCTGTTTGTGTTTAAAAAAATATTTTTGCCACGCGCATTACTTGGCATCTCTCCCTGCACAAGCAGGCTCGAACTAAAATTTCACGGCATTGTGCCGCATTAGGAGGTATCCCCATGGTTTTGAACGGCCTTGACCATCTGGCAGACGCCGCACCTTGGCTGAAAGGGCGGCGGCTCGGTCTGATCACATCCACATCCGGCGTTACGCGGACATTGACCCCAGGCATCGATGCCATCCACTCGCAGTTTCCGCTGACAGCGCTGTTCGGGCCAGAGCACGGTGTACGCGGTGACCACGACGCGGGCGCGACGGTGGAGACATACACCGACCCTGCCACCGGGCTGCCGGTGTACAGCCTGTACCGCAAGGACTCTCAGCATATGACGCCCGAAATGTTGGACTTGGTAGATACGGTCATTTATGACATTCAGGACATCGGCGCACGGTTTTATACCTACATCTCAACGCTGCTCTACGTCATGCGAGACTGCGCGGCAGCGGGCAAGGAGCTGGTAGTGCTGGATCGCATCAACCCTTTAGGCGGCAAGATCGAGGGCGGCATGCTGCAGCCTGGGTTTGAGAGCTTTGTCGGCGTCTATCCGCTGACGACCCGCTACGGCCTGACCCCCGGTGAGTTTGCCCGCCTTGCCAATGAGGAACAGCACATCGGCTGCACGCTGCACGTTCTGCCGGTACAAGGCTGGCGGCGTAAAATGCTTTTCCCCGAGACGGGTCTTACATGGATGATGCCCAGCCCGGCCATCCCGCATTTTGAGACCGCACTGCTCTACCCGGGTGTCTGCTTGGCGGAGGCAACGAACCTGTCCGAGGGGCGCGGCACATCTGCCCCGTTTGAGCTAATCGGTGCGCCGTTCATCAACGGTGCAGCACTGACGACGCGAATGAACGCGCTGAAGCTGCCGGGCGTTGCATTCACAGCGGCGTATTTCACACCCAGCGCATCGAAGCACGCAAATCAGCGGTGCGAGGGTGTGCACATCCACCTGACCGACACTAAAGCATTTGACACGATCCGCACCGGTACAGCGCTGTTGTATGCCATCAGGGAAATGTATCCCGCCGCATTTGCCCTGCGGCAGCCCGAGAACGAGCACGCGCTTTTGCCCATCAACCGTCTGACAGGCAGCGATGTACTGGCCGGGGAATGGCCGGATTTTGACGCCTTGATGACCCGCTGGGAGCGTGAGTCTGCTGCGTTTAAAGCCCGCGCAGCGAAAGCATATTTGTACGAGTAAATTCATTGTAGCGGGCTGGCCACCCCCGCCCTCTACATACATAGTAAGGAGTCACCACATATGACAAACCAAATTCTGATTGGCCAGCGGCTTGTCGCTGGTTTTCCCGGTACAGCCATCACTCCGGAGCTGGTGCAGGTCATCCGGCAATACAAAATCGGCAACATCATCCTTTTCCGCGAGAATATCAGCGATGCAGCCCAGCTGCGCACCCTCTGCGCGGATCTGACAGAACTTATCCGCAGAGAGACTGGCTATGATCCATTCATCATGGTCGATCAGGAGGGTGGTGTCGTGACCCGCCTGTCCGAGGACTGTGTCAACGTACCCGGCGCTATGGCACTGGCTTCCACCGGCGACCCCGGCAACACCTACCTTGCGGGCAAGCTGACCGGTGCAGAGCTGCGTAGCCTTGGCATCAACTTTGACCTTGCCCCCAGCGTCGATGTCAACTGCAACCCCGCCAACCCCATCATCGGCGTGCGTAGCTACGGCGACACCCCCAGCACCGTAGTAAAATACGCCACCGGTATGATCCGCGGCTTGCAGGACGGCGGCGTACTCTGCCTTGCTAAGCATTTTCCCGGTCACGGCGATACCTCGATGGATAGCCACTTGACACTGCCCTGCGTGGACAAGCCCCGCACCGAACTGGAAAAAATGGAGCTTGCGCCTTTCCGCGCGGTCATCGCCGACGGTGTTCCCGCTATCATGACGGCACACATCCTTTTCCCAACGCTGGACGACAGCGGCGTGCCCGCCACGATGTCACGCCGCATCGTCACCGACCTGTTGCGCGGTGAGATGGGATTCACCGGTCTTGTCACTAGCGACTGCATGGAGATGCAGGCCGTGCAGAAATTCTTCGGCACAGTAAACGGCGTCCTGGCCGCGATGAACGCGGGCGTGGACCTCGTGCTGATTTCCCACACCACCCGCCTTTCCGGCGAGGCTGCTGCCGCTGCCGCCGAAGCCCTTGCGGACGGCCTCCTTGACCGCGCCGAACTGGAAGCCAGCGTTGCCCGTATCCTTGCCGCTAAGGCAAAGCTTGCCGCTACGCCCGCGCCGGCCTTTGACGCCGCCGAGGCTGCCGCACAGAATGACCGGCTGCTGCGCGCTACCATTACCGAAGTCCATGTTCCCCGCACAGGTCGCCCGGACCTCGGCGCGCATCCGCTCTGCGTGGGATGCCCGGTTTACCGCACCGGTCTTGTTGGCAATGTTGTAGACGATGTAGCGCAGAGTTTCCCCATGATGATGGCTGCACACCTTGGCGGCGAGGGCGTGACCACCGCCGTCGACCCAACCGATGAGGAGATTGCCGCGCTGGCAGACCGTGCAGCTGGCTGCACCGGCATCGTCATTGGCAGCTACAACGGCCATCTGCACCCGCAGCAGCTGGGCCTGGCCAAGGCACTGGCGGCTGTCGGCAAGCCTATTGCCGCTGTGGCGCTGCGAAATCCCTACGACCTGTTCTCCCTGCCGGAAAATGTCTACACACTAGTCGCGTATGAGTATACCGCCCGCAGTACGGCCGCTGTGGCCGATGTGCTGCGCGGACACTCCGCCGCTCCCGGACGTCTGCCCATCGCCCACCCTGATTTTGCAAACAAGGAGGCTCAATAATGCCCTACTGTGTTGGCATTGACGGCGGTGGTACCAAGACCGCCGTGGAGCTTCGGTGGTCGGACTATTCCTCCAACGCCCGTGCTGTGTTCGGCCCACTGAACTGCAACAGTGACCGGCCTGCCACCGCCAAAACGCTGGCGGACACAATGGCATGGCTGGCCGCACAGCCAGGTGGGTTGGCTGGCTGCGGTGCTTTGTGTATCGGCAGCGCAGGCATCAGTAACCCGGATGCTTACCATTTTCTTGAGAATACCGTCCGTGCAGGTGGCTACCGCGGTCCGTTGCAAATTGTTGGCGATCAGGTTACGGCGCTGGCCGGGGCGTTGGGAACACCGGTTGGTACGGTGCTCATCGCCGGCACGGGTTCCATCTGCTACGCCCGCACCGCCGACGGCCACGAGAGACGCAGCGGTGGCTGGGGACACCTGATCGATGACGAGGGAAGCGCCTACGCGCTGGGGCGGGATATCCTGCGCGCTGTGGTGCGTGCCGCAGATGGTCGCGCCCCCGCCACTGCTCTGACTGCCCTTGTGGCTGACCGCCTGGGGGAAGAAAGCGTGCAGTCTGTCATCCGGTTCACCTACGCGCCCACAACGACCAAGAAAGAAATTGCCGCGCTGGCCACTCTGCTGGATCCTGCCCTGCAGCAGGGAGACGCCGCTGCACACGCCATCGTCGACAAAGCCGCCAACGAGCTGGCCGCCATGGCCGCCGCCGTCATACCCGCGCTGGACCTGCAAAACGGTGCCATAGCCCTACTGGGCAGTGTTTTAGTCAAAAACAGGACGCTGCGTACCGCACTGACAGCCCGCCTGCACGCACAGTTTCCGAGCCTCTCTTTTCCTGCCCCGTTGGGTGATGCCGCCGATGGCGCTGCCGTTATGGCTGAAATCTTGTACAATCAAGGAGGATTCTCTTATGCCTGACATGCTGGTAAAGCTGTACGACCTGCCCGATGAAGCCCCCGCCCTTGCCCGCAGCCGCGCATTTGGGGTGGAGATCCGCCGTGCCATGCCGCCTGACCGTGAGCGTGTGCTGCGCTGGGTGGGTGAGCACTCCGGCGAGTGCGCTGCCGGCGAATGTGCCGTGGCTTTTGCCCACACCCCCTGCGGCTGCTGGATTGCCACCCGCGGTGCGGAGATCGTGGGCTATGCCTGCTATGATGCCACCGCACCGGACTTTTTCGGCCCGACACGCGTTTTGGACAGCGAGCAGGGACACGGCGTGGGAACCTCGCTGCTGCTGCGCTGCCTGACCGCCATGCGGGAGCACGGCTACGGTTACGCTATCATCGGCAGCGTCGGCCCGGTTGCATTTTACGAAAAAAACTGCCACGCGACGGTGATTCCCGATTCTGACCCGGGCATTTACAAAGATTTTTTGCGTGGTATGGAAAAGCGCGGTCAATAATTGTGTTGTACATTTTCTCTTGCCTCAAAGATTCTATAATTTTCCCATCTCTTTCAGCTAAGTACAAATCAATCAAAGCTATACAAGAAGAATCTTTTGTGTGAAGTGCATGTAACATCAACACAATCAAATAAAAAGAAGTAGCTGTGATATCCGTGAAAGCCCTCCAGAAACTCAGCGGCCACCTTGTGCCCACGCCCCAGGCTGTATTTGTACAGGACGATTTTCCGGTCCTTTTGAAACTCATTCGTTCTGTACACATGCATATAGGACTTGGTACGATAAAAACAAATCGTTTTGCGAATAAGGCAATAGCCTATCTTCTGAACTGTGAGAATGAGAAGCTACTGCCTTTTGCTTGATTGCTGGTGATATTTTTCCTCTCATACAAAAATGCTCCCTATTATAGCTTTCAGTGTTTTATTTCACTGTTCGCTATATAGGGAGCATATCATTTTTGCTTGCCGGGCTTTTTCTTTTTGTAGGGCTTATTTAGTGGAAAGGCGTATTGCATGGCAGATGTGCTTGACGCTCCGGTATTCCGTGTTGTAATTTCGTTGATTTCAAGCCATATAGAAAATACACCTCACTTCCCAGCACAAGCATACTCATATACTTGTCTGACAAATGGAGTGCCGTTCTGCTTTTTTATTGAGTCTTTTTGATACGCGAAAGCCTTGCGTTGATGAGCGTATAGGCTTCATCCGGCAGGTATTTGTTGATGTGGTTCCAGATGCTGCTGAAGCTTAGTGCACCACCTTGTATCATACGGTCAGCAAGATCAGCGTGGTCAAGCTGCAGCGGCTCCACCGCAAGTTCCTGAATAATTTGGTAGCCTTCGGGATAGCGGTAGACTTCCTCCAACGGGTCATCTATCGAGAGATACCCCTCGCGAATCTGCACATCGGTGGGCGGAATCAGGTGGCTGAACAATTGCGCCACATTTTCAGAGTAGCACTTGGTTTCTTTCAGGGTAACCTGCCGAGAGTTACCCCCAGACTCGCGTAGAGCCAACCAAAGCGCTGCAGACTGCACTAACGGCGGCGGGGATTTACGTTGTGCCACAACCCGACCTGCATACCCATTTTGCAGTTATTGATCAGGAGATTGTGTGGTACGGCAGTACCAACCTACTATCACGCGATAAAGAAGATGACGGTCTGATGCGTATTTGCAGCAGGGATGTGGCGCTCGAGTTGTTGGAGGAAATAAGTCGATAGTTTGGCAAACAGGATTTACATCGTCGACTTTTTTCACGGTATCGTGATATGGTGATAGTAAGGAGATGATCGACATGCCAGTATAATCAAGATTCTATGGAATTATCATTCGTATGTATTTTCTGCAAAGTGAACATAATCCACCACATATTCATGCAATTTACAATGATGACGTTGCAGCTATAAACTATATGACCGGTGAAGTTTTGGAAGGCTATCTTCCACCGAAAGCGCTGGCTATGGTGCGCGAATGGATTGCGTTGCATAAGGATACTTTGCAGGAAATCTGGGAAACGCAAGAGTTTAAGAAAATTCCGCCACTGGAGTAAGGAGGTTTCTTCTATGTTCCATAAGGTTAAAAGTGTATCACCTCTCCCTAATTATAAACTGAGCGTTGGATTTAGTGAGGGCATTGTAAAATTATATGACATAAAGCCTCTGTTTGAAAAGATTCCTGCGTTCACCTATCTGAAAGAGCACCCCGAAGAGTTTGCCTGTGTCAGCGTTGATGTCGGCGGCTACGGCATTATCTGGGGCGATGAATTGGACTTGTCCTGTGATGAATTATGGGAGCATGGTGAGCAGGTCAATACACCTTTTGATGGATTGATGTCTTTCGGGGATGCAAGCGAATCGTGGGGGCTGAGTGAAAGCACCTTGCGAAAAGCCGTCTCTTACGGAAAACTTGTGAACGGCGTAGATGTTTGTAAGTTCGGAAAGCAGTGGGTTGTATCAAAAGCAGCTATGAAAAGAGCTTATGGTGAGACTAAGAGGTAATGATCCTTTTCCATCTGTTTGAAAAATTGACCACCATTTGACCACTACTGTGCAACGACACCACGAAATACCGGAAAAGCCTGTTGTGATAACCGACAACAGGCTTTTTCCTGTTTTGGCGGAAAATGTGCAAAACCAATAAAGTTCACGTTTCATCGTCAGTCTATACCACCCTGTCGTAGTTCTCCGACCCGGAAGGCCAGAGGTTCGAATCCTCCCGGTCGCACCAGAAAACCTCATTGCAAAGTGTTTTTTGCAATGAGGTTTTTGTTTTTATTAGTGTTTGATTTTCAGAATAACTTTAGCAGCATATCATCTGCGGCATCGGTGTATTGACCTTTTGCTAGACGCTCGTTCCTTAGCCTGTTTATAGTGATTCGCATAAGGTGAATTTCTTCTACAGAGAAACTTGCTCTTTTATCGGCTGGGAGAGAATTGATTTTTAGTATCAGTCGCCCCGGGTTTTCCGTGTTATGGCCAAGTGCCTTTTCTTGATAGTAATAGGGTGCCAGTGCTTTCAGTAAGATACTTTTGTTTGCGCGGGTCAGCTTGATTTTTCTCATCATAATCCAATCGCCTTTCCCAGTTTTTCCTGTGCCTTTCGCTTGTTCTTGTCAAAGGCGTGGGCGTAAATGTCCAGCGTTGTACTGGCCTGTGCGTGGCCCAATAGACTAGCCACCGTGCGCACATCCACACCCTGTGCAATCAGCAGGCTGGCGTTCGTATGCCGTAAGCTATGCACATTCAAATCCAGCGGCAAGCTGTTGGCTTTCAAAATCAGCTTGAATCTGTAAGTGAATGTGCAAGGATTCATCGGCTTACCGTTAGGCTGGCGGAATAAGTAGTCATCCTCAGATACGGTTTCGTTCGCCGTCTGCTGCCTAACCCATTCGCATTCTTTCCGCCACGCCTTGAGTAGCTGGCACATTTCTTTGCTCAAGTAGACCATACGATCACCGCTGCTGGTCTTAGGGTCCTTAGTGATTGATTCTTGGTGACTAAGTTTGACCACACCCCGCTGTACATGAATGGTACGCTTTCGCCAGTTGATATCGCTCCACCTCAGCCCACAGGCTTCCCCACGCCGCAGCCCGGTTGCCAGTACCAGCTTGAAGTATGTTTCGTATTTCATACTCTGACCTTCAAATGCAGTAATCAACTTTTTAACCGTTTCCTCATTAGCTATGGGACGTTCCTTCTTCTGCCCCTTAGGCTTGTAGCACCGCCATGCGGGATTATGCGTAAGGTATCCCTCGTCCACAGCCGCCGACAGGATACCGCACAGCGTGTTGTGTAAGCCTTGCTCCACCGGAACAGGCGCAGAACCCGGATACTTGCGTTTAGTCACAGTCCGAGC
>ERZ1026903.400-NODE-400-length-20882-cov-7.262592_pt1 | contig 20882 bp, 17 predicted proteins | sample MGYA00380180_ERZ1026903 | MGnify/ENA primary metagenome ERZ1026903 (study PRJEB33269, sample SAMEA4719816) | human gut metagenome | biome: human-associated habitat; feature: organic feature; material: feces | place: Cameroon | collected 2013-10 ... | reverse complement strand
AGGAGTCGTCGGCAGCGTCAGATGTGTATAAGAGACAGGTTGCATTGCTGCTAATTCGTCTTCAAAATTTCTTCCATAGGGACATCCTGCACATCCTGTCCTTTTCAATCCATATTCTCTATAACATCTACTATGTTCAACATCGTAATGTTCTTCATATATTTTTTTTGTTTCAGTTAAATACCAAAATATCGGTCTATATTCATCACACTTATCTTCACTTGATGAAAAGCAAGTTTTATATGCAGTTCTTCGGGCTCCTCCCTCTGCCTTTCGTACCCCATACATATTTAAATCAAATTCTCCATTTGTCTTAAATTTACTAGCAACCATTTTTTTCGCATAATGACAGCATTTATTTGATATTTTAAAGGTTGGAGGATTTTTAACCATAAACTCTTTTAAATATTGGTTATATGCGATATTAAAACTGCTCTCTTTTCCTTCATTACTTTTCTGAAAATCGTTACACCACCATCTTAATGCAGCTTTACATTTTGGATATTCTTTATATAATTCAGCAAATGGTTTATCTTCCCATCGAAAATTATGATTTTGTAATCTTTCTATCCATTCACTTACTTGTTTTGACAAAAAAGGTTGCCCATATGTTTTACAACAAAATGGAATTGATTTTATTGCTTTTATTTGCTCAATATGTATATCATACTTCCGTTCCAAATATTGCAAATGTTCTTTTGTTGCTCTAAACTCAAGTCCTGTGTCAAAAAAAGCATATGTTATTTTATCCGATTCATCAAATTTTTCGCATAAATCTATTAAAATATCGCTGTCGCTTCCTCCGCTAATAGAACAAAGTATTTTCTCATATTGCTTTAATTTAGCATGTGTGATTACTATGGAATCCGTTATCAACTGACTGCCTTCTGGTGCATTTTGCAATACTTCAAATAATTCCACTATATATTTCCCTTCAATCTTTATTATCTCATCTTTAATAAATATTATACAATACCATCAACAAAACACCAACTATAGTTTTTCCAATCAACCTTTTTGCATATGTTTCAATTGAAATAGGATCTGTTTCATCGTATTCTTCCAAATAATTTATCATTATATTTCCTCTTCATCGTCTATATTTTCCAATTTCTGGTCAAATATTGTCTCTTCTATCACTCTAACGCACTGTTCTGTATCTTTCAGAATATCTTTTCCCCAGAAATGTACCACAGTCCACTCCATAAAATTTAATTGCTGGTCCTTTTCTTCATCTCTTTGGATATTACGCTCTATTTTCTTAACCCAATAATCTGGATTTTTACCTTTGTAATTTTTCCGATAACGAAATTCCCTATTCCATAATGCCTTTCTCAGCACAACCTCTATACTTGTATCTTTTCCACGTATCTTACTCATGTTCTTATGGATTTTTTCTGTAACTTCGCCATGAAAACGTGGTTCTTTTGTCGACATACTCATCCACCCTCAATACCGTATAATCTACTTTATTGTATCAAACTAACAATTACTATTCAATTCTTTACCCAAAGAAAAACACTTTGTCAGTTCATCATTAAGCTATTTCATAATTGAATAATCTTTGCCTTGTTTCACACCTGATTTTTCCATGACATTATTCACTTTTGTGCTAGAATAGAAGTACAAATATTATTAAGGAGGCGCATTTTATGACATCTTACCATGCCGGTGGAATGGTTCCGCATCATATACAAGGTACCGAATTTTATAGCCATGCTGAAGCTAAAATTTTGGCAGAAACATATTACAATATTGGAAATGATTTTTATCAAACATTGCTTCCAAATTTACAGGTGAAAAACCTTTCTCAAGAAGATATCTGGCGTTTGTACCCTGCATTTGTTAATCTGTCATTTTCCTGTGAAATAATTCTAAAACTCTTCTATGAAAATGATTATGGGAAAATTGTCAGTGGCCATAAACTATACAAAGATCTCTTCAATAAATTGTCCGATAATTCAAAAAAGATTATTTCGGACTTAACAATAAACGCCATAAAAAACAATTCTGAATCAGATTACACTAATGAAATGTTTATTAGTGATTTAAAAAAAAGTGAAAACACTTTTGCTCATGAACGTTATTCATTTGAAATAATTCCTGGAAAATCATATGGTTTGCAATGTGATTTTCTACTCACATTTTCACGTACGCTAAATATATTAGCAAAGTCCTTGAAATAAATACTTTGTTAATTGCGGATTCTATAATTTTATTATCACAAACGGTTGTCAGGACTCTCTCCCGACAACCGTTTTCTATACCGTTCGTTATTCTTTTCCACTTTTTTGTATATTTGCGCACTAATAGAAAAGCCCGTAGAACCGAAGTCCTGCGGGCATATTTCATTTTAAGTATCGATATTAAATCTATCTAGATATTAATTACTCGATGATTGTAGCAACTGTACCTGATCCTACTGTACGTCCACCTTCACGGATAGCGAAACGAAGACCTTCCTCCATAGCTACTGGATGGATCAGTTCAACTGTCATCTCTACGTTATCTCCAGGCATACACATCTCGATTCCTTCTGGAAGCTCGCAAACACCTGTTACGTCTGTTGTTCTGAAGTAGAACTGCGGACGGTAGTTGTTGAAGAATGGAGTATGACGTCCACCTTCGTCTTTTGTCAGTACGTAAACCTGGCATGTGAATTTCTTATGGCAGCTTACTGTACCTGGTTTGATAAGAACCTGTCCTCTTTCGATTTCTGTTCTCTGAATACCACGAAGAAGTGCTCCGATGTTATCTCCAGCCTGAGCCTCATCAAGAAGCTTACGGAACATCTCGATTCCTGTTACAACAGTCTTCTTAACGTCCTCGTGGATACCGATGATTTCAACTTCGTCAGATACGTGAAGTGTTCCACGCTCTACTCTACCAGTTGCAACTGTTCCACGTCCTGTGATAGAGAATACGTCCTCTACTGGCATAAGGAATGGCTTGTCTGTAGCACGCTCTGGTGTTGGGATCCATGTATCAACAGCGTCCATAAGTTCCATGATCTTGTCTCCCCACGGTCCGTCTGGATCTTCAAGAGCCTTAAGAGCTGATCCCTGGATGATCGGTGTGTCATCTCCTGGGAAGTCATACTCGTTAAGTACTTCACGGATCTCCATCTCTACGAGTTCAAGAAGCTCTTCGTCGTCTACCATATCACATTTGTTCATGAATACAACGATGTATGGTACGTTAACCTGACGGGACAGAAGAATATGCTCTTTAGTCTGAGCCATAACTCCGTCTGTTGCAGCTACAACAAGGATAGCTCCGTCCATCTGAGCTGCTCCTGTGATCATGTTCTTAACGTAGTCAGCATGTCCTGGGCAGTCAACGTGTGCGTAGTGACGGTTAGCTGTCTCATACTCAACGTGTGCTGTAGAGATTGTGATTCCACGCTCTCTTTCTTCTGGAGCTTTATCGATGTTCTCGAAATCTACTGCTGCATTACCTTCTACTCTGTGAGAAAGTGTTTTTGTGATAGCAGCTGTAAGAGTTGTTTTACCATGGTCAACGTGTCCGATAGTACCGATATTACAATGCGGTTTTGTTCTTTCAAATTTAGCCTTTGCCATTTTGAATATCCTCCTTAAAAATATAACCCTCAATGGGGCAACCTTGTTTTGGTTTTCTATTTTAAACCTGGCTAAGTTTGATTATATTTCAAACTTAGCCGATTTTCAAGCCTTTTATGATATTTTAGGCATTTTTGTTGGATAATACTTTCTCCTGTACAGACTTCGGTACTGGCTCGTATTTCTCAAAGAACATTGAGTAGTTACCACGTCCCTGTGTTCTGGAACGAAGATCTGTAGAGTATCCAAACATTTCTGACAGAGGAACGTACGCACGTACGATCTTTCCGCCACCGAGATCATCCATACCTTCAATACGTCCACGACGTGAGTTCAGGTCTCCGATGATATCTCCCATATATTCTTCAGGCATTGTAACCTCTACCTTCATGATAGGCTCAAGAAGTACAGGTGCGCCCTGTTTCATAGCATCCTTGAATGCAAGAGAACCAGCGATGTGGAATGCCATCTCACTGGAATCGACTTCATGGTAAGATCCGTCGTATACGTTAGCGTAAACACCAACTACAGGGAATCCTCCAAGGATACCAGACTTCATAGCTTCTTCAATACCTTCACCTACTGCCGGGATGTATTCCTTCGGAATAGCTCCTCCAACTACAGTAGACTCGAACTTGTATGTCTCCTCACCGTTGACATCCATTGGCTCGAATTTAACTTTACAGTGTCCGTACTGTCCACGTCCACCGGACTGTTTTGCATACTTGCTGTCAATATCAACTGGCTTTGTGATGGACTCTTTGTAAGCAACCTGAGGTGCACCTACGTTAGCCTCTACCTTGAACTCACGAAGAAGTCTGTCAACGATGATTTCAAGATGAAGCTCACCCATACCAGCGATGATTGTCTGTCCAGTTTCTTTATCTGTATGAGCACGGAATGTCGGGTCTTCTTCTGCAAGTTTTGCAAGAGACTCTCCAAGTTTTCCCTGTGAAGCCTTTGTCTTAGGCTCGATAGCGAGCTCGATAACTGGCTCTGGGAATTCCATGGACTCAAGAATTACTGGATGCTGATCGTCACAGATTGTATCTCCTGTTGTAGAGAACTTGAATCCGATTGCTGCAGCAATATCTCCTGAATATACTTTATCCAGCTCTTCACGCTTGTTGGCATGCATCTGAAGGATACGTCCAACACGCTCTTTTTTATTTTTAGTAGCATTCAGTACATAAGAACCGGAGTTCATAACACCTGAATACACACGGAAGTAAGCAAGCTTACCTACGAATGGGTCTGTCATGATCTTAAATACGAGAGCAGAGAATGGCTCTTCGTCAGAAGAGTGTCTTACTACTTCGTTTCCATCTTCATCAACACCCTCGATAGCCGGAATATCTGTTGGTGCCGGCATAAACTCGATGATAGCATCAAGAAGTTTCTGAACACCTTTGTTTCTGTATGCAGTACCACAGCATACTGGAACAGCTGTACACTCACATGTAGCTTTTCTCAGTGCTACTTTCATTGCATCGATAGAAGGTTCTTCACCCTCAAGGTATTCCATCATAAGGTCATCATCCAGCTCACAGATTTTCTCTACGAGTTCTGTGTGATAAAGCTCAGCTTCATCCTGCATCTCTTCCGGAATATCTGTTACAGTGATGTCTTCACCCTTCTCATCATTGTAGATGTAGGCCTGCATCTCGAACAGATCGATGATTCCTTTGAATTCGTCTTCTTTTCCGATTGGAAGCTGAAGACAAATAGCGTTCTTTCCAAGTCTTGTCTTGATCTGATCTACAGCATTGTAGAAATCAGCACCAAGGATGTCCATCTTATTGATGAATGCCATACGTGGTACGTTGTATGTGTCTGCCTGACGCCATACGTTTTCTGACTGCGGCTCAACACCACCCTTAGCACAGAATACGCCGACAGCTCCATCAAGTACACGGAGTGAACGCTCAACCTCTACAGTGAAGTCAACGTGTCCCGGAGTATCAATGATATTGATACGATGCTCTAAAGCGCCCGGTTTCACTTTTGTCTTCTCTTCCAATGTCCAATGACATGTTGTAGCGGCTGAAGTAATTGTGATACCTCTTTCCTGCTCCTGTTCCATCCAGTCCATAGTAGCAGTACCTTCGTGAGTATCACCAATCTTATAGTTAACACCGGTATAGTAAAGAATACGCTCTGTCAGTGTAGTCTTACCAGCATCAATATGAGCCATAATACCGATATTTCTGGTTCTCTCTAATGGATATTCTCTTCCAGCCAAGATTTTTTCCTCCTAAAATAATTAGAAACGATAGTGAGCAAACGCCTTGTTTGCTTCTGCCATCTTGTGCATATCTTCTTTTCTCTTAACAGCTCCACCTGTGTTGTTAGCTGCATCAAGAATCTCGTTTGCCAGTCTTTCTTCCTGTGTCTTCTCGCCTCTCTGACGTGAATACATAGTTAACCAGCGAAGTGCGAGTGCCTGTCTTCTGTCAGCTCTAACCTCGATCGGTACCTGGTATGTTGCTCCACCGATACGTCTTGCTTTAACTTCAAGAACTGGCATCATATTGTTCATAGCCTCTTCAAACACTTCAATAGCTGGCTTCTCAGCCTTAGCTTCTACTCTTTCAAATGCTCCGTATACAATCTTCTGTGCTACGCCTTTCTTACCATCAAGCATGATGTTGTTGATAAGTTTGGTAACAACTTTATTGTTGTATATTGGATCCGCTAATACATCTCTCTTCTGAGTATGTCCTTTACGTGGCACGGTCCTTCCCTCCTTAATCATATTTTCCGGTTTTTCCGGGATTAATTCATCGGTACTCACATGTGTCTTTCTATGAGATCACATTCCATGTGCTCGCAGCCGCGAAATCTATATAGCATCCGCAACCTACGACTAATCATAGTTCTGTTTGTGATACGATTTAACTATTAGTTACACTTATCTAAAATACTATACTGCAATCCGCGACTTCTTATTTAGCGTCTTTCGGTCTCTTAGCACCGTATTTAGAACGAGCCTGTCTTCTCTTAGCAACACCTGCTGTATCAAGTGTTCCACGGATAATGTGGTATCTTGTACCTGGCAGGTCCTTAACTCTTCCTCCACGGATCATAACAACGCTATGCTCCTGAAGGTTGTGTCCTTCACCTGGAATGTAGCTTGTTACTTCGATTCCGTTTGACAGACGAACTCTGGCGATCTTTCTCAGAGCTGAGTTAGGCTTCTTAGGTGTAGCTGTCTTAACTGCTGTACATACACCTCTCTTCTGTGGTGCAGAAACATCAGTTGCACGTTTCTTCAGGGAGTTGTATCCTTTCTGAAGTGCCGGTGCTGTAGATTTCTTCTCAGAAGTCTGACGTCCTTTTCTAACTAACTGGTTAAATGTTGGCATTCTTTTCACCTCCTATGAATTATTCGTTACCTTGGGCTTATGCCTCAAGGGGCTGCGGATAATTAAGTCATTATCCTTATTTGCGCATCAAAAAGACATTGCCTTTTTCCACACGCTCGTTTAGTTTATTACGTTTAGCGCCGAAAGTCAAGGCTTTTTTCGCATTTTCCATATTATTTTTCATACAAAAATAACAGATGGCACTCTCTTTTTTTCTTAAGAAACCATCTGTTATTTGTTATTAAATCAAATTCTTTTTTCTAGCAACTATGAAAGTAAATCTCTTCTTTATTTTCAACGAAATGAATTAGTATGCCTTGCCCCAGTATACCATATGCTTCGCCGGTTTTCCGCAGCATACACATACATCTGAAAGATGTTCTTCCTCTTCCGGAATACATCTTGATGTAGCTCCGCCTGTCTGAGCTTTGATCTCATCTTCACAGGCTTCGTCTCCACACCACATTGCTTTGATGAATCCAAGGTTCTCATTGAACTTCTCATTCATCTCATCCATTGTTGTTGCTTCATTGATATGAGAATCAAGGAATGCTTTTGCTCTTTCGAACATATCGTTCTGCATTGTCTCAAGAACTTCGGCAAGTTTTGTTGTAAGCTCATCCAGAGAAACAACAATCTTCTCTCTTGTATCACGGCGTACGATAACTGCCTGATTATTCTCGATGTCTTTCGGTCCGATCTCGATACGTGTCGGGATTCCAAGGATCTCCTGTCCGCTGAACTTCCATCCAGGTGCTTTGTCAGAATCGTCGATTTTCACTTTGTATCCTGCTGCCTTCAGTGTATCAACAAGTTCATTTGCCTTATCAAGAACACCTTCTTTATGCTGAGCGATCGGAATGATCATTGTCTGCACCGGTGCGATTCTTGGTGGAATAACAAGTCCACTGTCATCTCCGTGTACCATGATCAGCGCACCGATGATTCTTGTAGACAGTCCCCAGGATGTCTCGTATACTTCATGAAGTTCGTTATTCTTATCTGAATACTGAATACCGAATGCACTTGGGAAGGAACTTCCGAAGAAGTGGCTTGTTGCTGACTGGAGTGCTTTTCCGTCATGCATCAGCGCTTCGATTGTATAAGTATCCTGTGCTCCTGCGAATTTCTCACTCTCTGTCTTACGTCCGGAAACTACCGGGATTGCAAGAACATCCTGTGCAAAGTCTCTGTAGACTCTCCACATCTGTTTTGTACGCTCTTCTGCTTCTTCGTATGTTGCATGGATTGTATGTCCTTCCTGCCACAGGAACTCTCTGGAACGAAGGAATGGTCTTGTTGTCTTCTCCCAACGAAGAACGGAACACCACTGATTCCACACCTTAGGAAGATCACGGTAAGACTGAACTGTCTTGCTCCAGACATCACAGAACAGTGTCTCAGATGTAGGACGGATACAGAATCTCTCCTGAAGTTCTTCCAGTCCACCATGTGTTACCCATGCAACTTCCGGTGCAAATCCTTCGATATGATCCTTTTCTTTCTGAAGAAGGCTTTCCGGGATCATAACCGGAAGGTATACATTTTCTACTCCTGTCTCTTTGAAACGTGCATCCAGGTTCTTCTGAATATTCTCCCACAGAGCATATCCGTTCGGAAGGTAGTTCATACATCCTTTAACGCCTGAATAATCACACAGTTTTGCTTCACGCACAACGTCTGTATACCACTGAGCAAAATCTTCTTCTCTGGCAGTGATATTCTGTACTAATTTCTTTGCCATTGTTCTTCTCCTTTTTGTTTTTTTGCATTGCTGTCCCCTGACAGCAGTTTGCTTTCATCAGGAAATATTTTCCTAACATATAAAAAATCGCCGGGATATCGCATCCCCACGATAGGGACCGAATATCTCCGGCGGTACCACCCTAATTAATGCAATACATCCATTCTATAATCAAAACCAACACAAATGATCTCTGTATCTGCATTCACTTTCTTCTCCTTTAACGCAGGACCTACGCTGTACTTTCATACAGGGACTCCCGGGCCGGTTCCATACCGTAATGCAAAGGCTCTCACCTGCCGCCTTCTCTCTGAAGCATGCTGCGTATCTACTATTCCCGTTCAACGTCAGTTATCAAATGAAATTCTAACTGATAAAACACCCGCTGTCAAGCCAAAAAGCTTTATCCTCTGATTTCCAGAAGCTTTGCTTTCAATTCATTTTCCATGTTGCGAAGTTCCGCCTCAGCTTCCCGGCGTTTTTCTCTTCCTTCTCTCTGAATGTTCATCACTTCATCCAATGTAGAAATCAACGATTCATTTGTTGCTTTCAATGTCTCGAGATCTGCAATTCCTCTTTCAGACTCTTTTGCAGTCTCAATTGTGGACATTTTTAATGTCTCCGCATTCTTCTTCAACAGTTCATTTGTCATATCCGTCACCTGTCTCTGTGCTGCCGCCGCCTGTGAAGAATGTTCTACTCCAAGTGCAAGAAGCATCTGACTCTTCCACAACGGGATCGTATTCACAATTGTAGACTGGATCTTCTCTACCATCTGTGTATCATTATTCTGAACCAGACGGATCTGTGGTGCGGTCTGGATGGAGATCATTCTCGTCAGTTCAAGATCATGTAACTTCTTTTCAAAACGGTTGCACATCGAATCCAGATCTTTTGCTGCCTGCGCATCTTCCGGGAGACCGCTTACCTGAGCTTTGCTCATCAATTCAGCAAGCTGTGTGCTTCTTACTTCTTCCAGTTTTTTCTTTCCTGCAAGAATGTACATAGAAAGCTCTTTAAAATAAGTAAGATTCAGATCATACATTTTATCAAGTATCGCAACATCTTTCAGCAGCTGCACCTGATGGTTATCCAGTGCTTTCACGATCTGATTCACATTTTCTTCAGCTTTCGAATACTTTGCTTTCATAGATTCAACTTTATTCGATGCTTTTTTAAATATTCCAAGAAATCCTTTGCTCTCTTCTTCATCAAAGCTCTTCAGTTCAGTTACAACATTCGTAAGCAGTGTACCAACTTCTCCCAGATCCTTTGACTTCACATTTTCCAAAGCACTTTCTGAGAAATCTGCCATCTTTTTCTGTGTGCCTGCGCCATACTGAAGAATCATAGAAGAATTCGTCAGATCGATCTGCTGTGCAAATGCATCTACCATCCTGCGTTCTTCTTCTGTCAGAATCGTATCGTCCAGCTTCGGTTCTTCCGGCTGCACCACCGGTTTCTTTTTTTCTTCCTCCTGAAACGGTTCCAGTGTCAGTATTGGCACTGTGCTTACATCCTTGAATTCATCACTCATAGTAATCCTCCACTTCTGTTTGTAACTGTTTTGATTCATTATCTGTTTGGGAAATCATTATTTTTTCAGCCCGTCTTCTGTCAGACCTTCCTGAGCAAGCATTGTATGAAGCACTGAAATATCTGAAGATACATCCCATGCTGTATCCTGGAACAGACTGTCCAGTAATTTCTCAAATGCAAGATTCAATGTATCTATCGTATCTTCAATCTCTTTCTTGGAAGAAATGATATTTTCTCCCTGTACCGGCTGTGCATCCAGCTCTTCATACGCTTCAAGAAGTTTCATCGTTGTCGGAAGATAATAATCCATCATTCTTCGCATATCATTCACCGAATCCGGATTCTGCTCCACGCGGTCAAAAATACGATCCACGAGCAGTTCCATGCGGGAAATCTTTGCCGAAATCACTTCTCCCGGAATTGCGTCATTCGCTGCCTTGATCCTTCTCACATATTCATCCCCTGCCTGTACAATCTTCTGTACTTCCGGTGAAAGTCTATCATACTCTTCCTGCATCTTTCTCTGAGCAGCCTGCTCTTCTGCCTTACGCTGTTTCATATCTTCCATAAGAGCTGTATACTGATTCCATGCCTGTTCACTGACCATCAGGCATGATTCCTTCTCATCCAGATGTCCCTGACAGAACCAGCCTTTTGTAATCATTTTTTTCACATCTTTCAGAACCTTTCTGACATCTCGTCCTGTCGCAGAAGCAATTTCCTTGATATCACAAAATTCCCGGTCTCTCAGAACAGATACATATTGGCGAAACCTTCCCACAGTACATACCATATCTACTCCTACATAAGTCATCACTGCAAAAGATATAAAAGCAACTGCAAAAATTCCAATGATCAGACCACTGACCACATCAAACGCTGTGATTACACTTCCAATCAAAGTGATGATAAGAAAAATAACGGAAGTCAATCCAAATACTGCTCCTGTCGCTGCCAGAAAAGTTCCGCCGATCTTTACCGAAGTTCCTTTGAGATATCTTGGGCTTACCGGTACCGGACAATATCTCTGGTTTTCTGCACCTGACCTGTTTCCGGCATTCTTTGTATTTCCATATAATGGCTGTCCTGTCTTCGGATCTCTGTACCATCCACCGTTTTTAATTCCTGCTGAGACACAGTCCATCGCATGGTTCACTGTATCCGACACCATCTGATTCAGTCTGCTGTAATCCTTTGTATCAATTGCATCCTGTATCGTCTGCTTTATCTCTTCTCCAAAATGTTCCCAGTCATTATTCATTGATGTTCTCCTTAAAAGCTTGACCTGATTCGTTTGCATCATGTATCATTATAACATTATTAATTCTCAGTTTAGACGCAACTTTAGCGATTGTCAAGAAAGAAGGATACAACTATGATTTCATCACTTACCCCTAAAATAATATTTGAGGACAAGGATATTATCGTCTGTCATAAACCTGCCGGTATTCCCACCCAGAGCAGCCGCATTGGCACAAAAGATATGGTCAGTATTTTAAAAAATCATCTGATAAAAAATACTGCTAAAAAAGCCTCTTCACGCGAACCTTATATTGCCGTCATCCATCGACTGGATCAACCGGTAGAAGGACTTCTTGTTTTTGCCAAAACACCTGCTGCCGCAAAGGAACTTTCCCGCCAGCTTACCACATCCGGTTTTCGGAAATATTACCGTGCACAGGCTTTAGGCATTTTCGAACACAACGAAGGAACTCTGGAAGACTATCTTGTAAAAGACGGACGAACCAACACCTCCCGTGTCTGTGAAGAAAATGTGCCTAATGCAAAGTATGCACGACTTCATTATAAAGTAATTCATACAGATACACTTCCTTCGGGTGAACCTTTTTCCCAACTGGAAATTCATCTGGATACCGGGCGTCATCATCAGATCCGCGTACAGTTTGCACATGCCGGACACCCTCTGCTCGGGGATCGGAAATATGGCACTGCCGCATGCACTTCACGACAGTTGATGCTTTGTGCCTGTCGACTGGAATTCACACATCCGACAACCGGTGAAAAAATGGTTTTTCATTTATAAGGCAAAAAGAAAAGTGCAGTGATCGGGCAATCGCTGCACTTTTCTTTTCGCCTGTTTCCTATCTATTGTATTAGCCCTGCCTTTACTTGGCATTTATCCAAGATAAGAGCAGCACCACAATACCCTACATCTCGTCAACAACCAACGGCTCCGGCTCTTCTTCAAGTGCCTGCTGATATCTTGCAAGAATTGTTGACTGAATTCGTTCTCTTGTTCCTGAATTGATCGGATGTGCGATATCACGATACTCTCCATCTAATGCTTTTTTACTTGGCATTGCAATGAAAAGTCCCTTTTCACCTTCGATCACTTTGATATCATGAACAACAAACTCCTCATCAATTGTGATAGATACTACTGCTTTTAACTTTCCTTCTTTCGCAACTTTACGTACACGTACATCTGTAATCTGCATATTACAGTTCCCCTTTCTCTTTTGCATTACACGGAATATGAACACCCTTTTTCAAGGTTTTCGTGCTTATCTTGGCTTATAATGCATATCTTTCATTCTTTTCAATAACTATTTTAATTCCGTCTTCCCCTACATGTCTTGTATTCGCACGGATCGTATCCCTGCTCTCTACAATACAGTTCTCAATGTATGTATTATCTCCAAGATATACATCATTCAATATGATAGAGTTCTTGATCACGCAATTATTTCCAACAAATACTTTCTTGAAAATAACTGAGTTCTCTATCGTTCCATTAATAATACTTCCGCTTCCAACCAGACTGTTCTTCACGATCGCGCCCGGATTATATTTTGCCGGTGGCTGATCACTCACCTTAGAATATACACTTGGCAGATCCTTGAAGAAATATTTTCTCACTTCCGGTTTCAGGAAATCCATATTTGTCTTGTAATATGCATCTACTGTTGAAATATTATTCCAATAGCTTTCAATCTTATAACCATAAATCTTCTTTACATTCTTATAACGGATCAGGATATCATTTACGAAATCATGTCTCTCTTCTTCCGCACATTGTTCTACAAGATCGATTAGCAGTCTTCTGCGGATCACATAAATTCCTGTAGAGATTGTCTGTGATCTTGCAATCATCGGTTTTTCTTCAAATTCTTCGATTCTGCAAGATTCATTCATCTTAACTGTTCCGAATCTTGTCGCATCTTCTCCTGCTCCAAGTTCTTTACAAACAACAGTAATATCTGCTTTCTTCGCAATATGATATTCCAGCACTTTATTATAATCCATCTTATAGACTGCATCACCTGATGTAATGATTACATAAGGTTCATGACATCTTCTCAGGAAATCCAGATTCTGATAAATCGCATCCGCAGTTCCTCTGTACCAGTAACCGTTATCATCTGTGATCGTAGGTGTGAATACATATAATCCACCTTGTTTTCTTCCAAAATCCCACCATTTGGAGGAATTCAGATGCTCATTCAAAGAACGGGCATTGTACTGTGTCAGCACAGCAACTTTCTGGATATGAGAGTTTGTCATATTACTTAATGTAAAGTCAATTGCGCGATAGCTTCCGGCAACCGGCATTGCTGCTGCCGCACGTCTTGAAGTCAGCTCTTTCATCTTTCTGCTGTTACCGCCGGCTAAAATAATTCCTACTGCTCTCATACTCTGTCACCTGCCTTTATCAATGTCTCACCGCTTGCAAGTACTCCATCTATGTAATCCTCGGATGATGTCACTCCACTGATGGCGGTATTCTTTCCAATCTGTACTCCTCCCGGAATCACTGAATTCTCTCCGATTGTAGCCAGTCCACCGCTGTAAATATTCGGCTTCATCTTATTCGGAACTTCACTTCCGATTCCGATAGAAACATCATTTCCAATCACCGTGTCTTCTGCTATGATTGCTTTCTCGATCACACAGTTTTCTCCGATCGTAACTCCCTGCATAATAATTGAGTCACGGACTACGCTGCCCTTTCCTACAGTAACGCTTCCTCCAAGAACAGAACTGTGGACTTCTCCGTAAATTTCTGTTCCGTTTGCAATGATACATCTGTCTACAACAGCATTCTCTGCAATATACTGTGGAGGAATATTCGCACTGTTCGTATAAATCTTCCAGAATTCTTCATAAAGATTAAACTCCGGAATGATATCGATCAGTTCCATATTCGCTTCCCAATAAGAGCTGAGTGTTCCAACATCTTTCCAGTATCCGTTGTACTCATACGCAAACAGCCTGTCCCCTTTTTCATGACAATATGGAATAATGTGTTTTCCGAAATCACAGTTTGGCTGGTCTTTCAGCTTGATAAGTGCCTCTTTAAGAACCGGCCAGCTAAAGATATAGATTCCCATTGATGCCAGATTACTGCTTGGCTTCTCAGGCTTCTCTTCGAATTCTTTGATCCTGCTGTCCTGATCTGTCACTACAATTCCGAAACGGCTTGCTTCTTCCATCGGCACCGGCATTGCTGCAATTGTCACATCAGCATCGTTTGCCTTGTGGAAATCAAGCATCACTTCATAATCCATCTTATAAATATGATCTCCTGAAAGAATCAGTACATAGTCCGGATTATAAGTCTCTATGTAATTCAGATTCTGATAAATGGCATTCGCTGTTCCTGTATACCACTCACTGTTTGTACTCTTCTCATATGGTGGGAGAACTGATACCCCTCCAACGTTGCGGTCCAGATCCCACGGAATTCCAATTCCAATATGTGTATTCAGGCGAAGCGGCTGATACTGTGTCAGTACACCAACCGTATCGATTCCCGAGTTAATACAGTTGCTAAGCGGGAAATCAATAATACGGTACTTTCCACCAAAAGCAACTGCTGGTTTTGCAACTTTTGATGTAAGTACTCCAAGTCGACTGCCCTGTCCACCCGCCAGCAGCATGGCAATCATTTCCTTCTTATACATTACGTCACCTCATTTCAAGTAAGCTAAAATCATTATACCATATATTTAGAAATAACAAACATATTTTACAAATTTTTTCATACTTTTTTCTCCTTTTTATCAATTTCTACCAAAAAGATCTTCTTTCTTTTTTTTCGATATATAGTATAATATAAACGATATAGAAGATTTATGACTAAAATCACAAGTTATTTTATAAAATCTATTAAAGAAAGGGCGTATCTCAATGTATAAAATCAATTTTGAAAAGCCGATACATATTCATTTTATTGGAATTGGCGGAATCAGTATGAGCGGTCTTGCTGAGATTCTTCTGGAAGAAGGATTTACTGTATCCGGTTCAGATTCAAAGGAGTCTCCACTCACAAAGAAGCTGGAGTCTGAAGGTGCCATCATCCATTACGGACAGTGTGCCGAGAACATTTCTGACGGAATTGACTGTGTTGTATACACTGCTGCGATCAATAAAGCTAATCCGGAGCTTATGGAAGCTGTTGCCCGCAAAATTCCAATGCTTACACGCGCAGAGCTGCTTGGACAGCTGATGAAAAATTACAAGACACCGATCGCTGTATCCGGTACTCATGGAAAAACTACTACTACATCCATGATCTCTCATATTTTACTTGCAGCCGATCTGGATCCTACAATTTCTGTCGGTGGTATTCTCAAGGCGATCGGTGGTAACATCCGCGTTGGAAAATCCGAGACTTTTATCACAGAAGCCTGTGAGTATACAAACAGTTTTCTTCATTTTTATCCGAAGATCAGTGTCATTCTCAATATTGAGGAAGATCATCTGGACTTCTTCAAAGATCTTGAAGACATCAGACATTCTTTCCATCAGTTTGCGGCACTTCTTCCTTCTGATGGAACTTTGATCATCAATGGTGATATCGACAATTATCAGGAGATTTATGAAGGTCTTGACTGTAATGTGATCACTTATGGTTCTTCTGATATGCTTGACTACAGTGCTGCTAACATCACTTATGATGAAAAAGGGCTTGTTGCATTTGATCTTATAAAGAACAGAAAAGCGGTTGACCATATCCAGCTTTCTGTAACAGGTGATCATAATGTGTCAAATGCACTTGCATCTATTGCTACTGCTGAACTGCTTCAGATTCCAATGGAAACAATTAAAAAAGGAATTCTTTCTTTCAGCGGAACAGACCGTCGTTTCGAATACAAGGGAACATTTAACGGTGTAACTGTTGTCGATGATTATGCACATCATCCGACAGAGATTGCCGCTACTCTGAAGGCTGCACAGCACTACCCACACAATCAGGTATGGTGTGTCTTCCAGCCACATACTTATACGAGAACAAAAGCTTTCTTCCATGAATTTGCAGAGGCTCTTTCTCACACGGATCATCTGGTTCTTGCAGATATCTATGCAGCCCGTGAAACAGATACTCTGGGAGTTTCTTCTGCCGGTCTTGCAGAGGAAGCGCGCAAACTTGGAACAGATGCACATTACCTTCCAAGTTTTGAACAAATAGAAGATTTCCTTAAGGAAAACTGCAAATCCGGAGACCTCCTGATTACAATGGGAGCCGGAGATGTTGTTAAGATCGGCGAAGACCTTTTAAAATAAGGCTTTCCCAATAATTTTGCTAAACTATTCTGTGGAAAAGTTCACATAGATATCCACATGCATGTGAACTTTTCCACACTTTATCCACATTTTCTCCACATAGTTATCTACAAAAAAGTCCTAGTTACCCACTCGAAAATTCTTTTTAAGATTCTCATATGATGTTATAATATTCACACTAAAGAGAAGAAGATATAGATTTCAGGTTGCCCCTCATCAGACAGAGCAAGTGGCAATTGGTTAATACATAGAGAAAGCAGGATAAGTTATGAAGACTTTGGTTTTAAAGAATAATTTTCAGATGAATATGACAATGCTGCCGAACAGCTTTGTAGATCATTATATGGCGAATGCGAACGGAGAGTTTGTAAAAGTATACCTTTTTCTTCTCCGTCATGTTGAGGATGCTGCATCTTCTCTGAGCATCTCCATGATCGCAGATTATCTGAATAATACAGAGAATGATGTTCTTCGCGCTTTCCGTTACTGGGAATCTGTCGGTCTTCTCAGACTTGGACACGGACCGGACGGTGGAATCACTGCCGTTGAATTTCTTCGCGATGAGGAAGAGAATACTTGTGGAGATACAACTGATTTTTCCGGCTGTACATCAAGCTATCCTCAGGATTCAATCCCTGCTCAGACTCCTGTAGCTCCGGTAACAGAGTTCCGATCAGAAGCTGTTTCTGCACCGGTAGAAAGCAATATCCAGACTCCGGTTTCCAATGCGGTTCCTCTTGATACATTCCGTGCCCAGAAGGAGATCAAGTCTCTCCTGTTCATCACGGAACAGTACCTTGGCAAGACACTGACGCATACGGATGTCGACACAATTACTTATTTCTATGATACACTGCATATGTCTGCTGATCTGATTGAATATCTGATTGAATCCTGTGTAGAGAACGGACATAAGAGTATGCATTACATCCAGAAGGTTGCCATTTCCTGGGTAGAGAACGGAGTTGAAACCGTATCACAGGCTAAAGAACAGGCTGCTGCATACAGCCGTAACTGCTACACGGTTTTGAATGCATTCGGTATTAAGAACAGAGGACCTGCCTCTTCTGAACTGGAATATATTAATAAATGGGCTGATACTTATGGCTTTTCCGCTGACATCATTCAGGAGGCCTGCCGCAGAACAATCTCTGCCACACATCAGCCAAGTTTTGAATATGCTGACTCCATTCTCACAAAATGGTATGAATGCAATATTCATCATCTGACTGATATCAATGCTTTGGATCATGAATTCCAGAAAGAACGTTCCTTACATAGAAGTCCTGTCACAAAACCAAAGAATGTCACAAGAAATCTGAATAATTTTGAGAGACGTTCCTACGACATGGATTCTCTGGAAGAGCAGCTTCTGAAGAGCAACTAACGAAAAAGCAATGATTTAGAAGGTCAATTATTTTAAAGAGAAATTAAAAGGAGTCTTTTCATGGGATTAAAAAATTCACAGTACCATGCAATCATGCGTAAATATGAGCAAAAACAATTACATAGCCATGACATTCAGGTGGCTCGGTATGAAGAAGTCTATAAAAAGCTCCCTGAATTCAAAGCACTTGATGACTCCATTGCCTCACTGTCTATTCAGTATGGAAAGAAACTACTTGATGGAGATACCAGTGCAGTTGATGCTTTAAAGAAAGATCTTGCAGAATTACGTAATCGTAAGATTCATCTGCTCAAATCAGCCGGCTTCCCAGAAGATTATCTGGAGCCGGTTTACGACTGTCCGGATTGTAAAGACACCGGATATATTGGTAATCAAAAATGCCATTGTTTCAAAAAAGCAATCATTGGATTGCTTTATGACCAGTCAAATATTAAAAAATTCCCTGTAGAAACAGATTTTAGCAATTTCAGACTTGACTATTATCCGGTTTCACATTACGATAAGAAAACGGGACGTTCTTCTCGTTCCATGATGGAAGACACTTTACGCATCTGCCATCATTTTATCGACAGCTTTGGGACAGAGTTCAACAATCTCTTTTTCTATGGAGATGTCGGTGTTGGGAAAACCTTTCTCTCCACCTGTATCGCAAAAGAGATTATGAACAGAGAATATTCTGTTTTGTATTTTTCTGCTCCACAGCTTTTTAATACTCTTGCCAAGAATGCATTTGACAAAAATGACATTGATGCACATAACATGTGTGAATACATTTTTGACTGTGATCTGCTTATTATTGATGATCTTGGTACAGAGTACACAAATGCCTTTATTGCATCACAGTTTTTTACTTGCATCAACGAAAGGCTACTGCATAGGAAATCAACGATTATTTCAACAAACCTTTCTTTGGAGTCACTCGCTGATCTTTATACTGAGCGTTCTTTCTCCAGAATTACAAGCAGATATAGTCTGTTGAAAATAGTCGGTGATGATATACGTATTAAAAAGAAGTTAGAACATTAGGAGGATTATGACTCATGTTAAGTCGTTCAGAACGTATCTTGGAGAACATACCAGTAGGAAGCCTTGGAATCATTCCTTTACTTGGCTGCGAAGAGCTTGGAAATAAGGTAAATGATTACCTTGTTAAATGGCGTCGTGAAAGTGCTCACGAGCACAAGAATGACGTTGCTTTCTCGGGATATGAGAAAGATAATTATCTGATCAATGCCAGTGTACCGCGTTTTGGTTCTGGTGAAGCCAAAGGTATCCTTGGAGAATCCGTACGAGGAAAAGATATTTACCTGATGGTTGATGTATGTAATTATAATGTTACTTACTCTCTGACAGGAAACACAAACCATATGTCACCGGATGACCATTTCCAGAACTTAAAGAGAATCATTGCTGCTGTAGGTGGTAAGGGACGTCGTATTAACGTTATTATGCCATTCCTTTATGAAAGCCGTCAGCATAAGAGAACTTCCCGTGAATCTCTTGACTGCGCGCTTGCGCTTCAGGAGCTTGTTCGCATGGGTGTAGACAACATTATTACTTTTGATGCACATGACCCACGTGTATCAAATGCAATTCCGCTGAGTGGATTTGAGACAATCTCACCAACTTACCAGTTCATTAAAGGTCTTCTTCGCAATGTAAAGGACCTGCAGATTGACAGTGAGCATATGATGGCAATCAGTCCGGATGAAGGTGGTACAAACCGTGCTGTATATCTTGCCAACGTTCTTGGTTTAGATATGGGTATGTTCTACAAACGTCGTGATTATACTCAGATTGTAAACGGCCGTAACCCTATCGTTGCTCATGAATTCCTCGGAAGCTCTGTAGAGGGCAAAGATGTAATTATTATTGATGATATGATTTCTTCCGGAGACAGTATCATTGAAGTTGCTACAGAGTTAAAGAGACGTAAAGCAAACCGTATCTTTGCTGCTGCTACATTTGGTCTGTTCACAAACGGAATGGAAAAATTTGACAAAGCTTATGAAGAAGGTATCATCAACGGTATCCTGACAACAAACCTGATTTATCAGACACCAAACCTTCTTTCAAAACCATATTATATCAACTGTGACATGAGTAAGTACATTGCTCTGATCATTGATACTCTGAATCACGATGGTTCCCTGAGTGAAATTCTCAGCCCGAACGAGCGTATTCAGAATGTACTTCAGAAATACAAAAATGGAGAGACTATTTAAATAAAGATTTATCGTAGAGATTCTTTTTCGAGTTCGAACAAAATCAGATATCGCATATAGAGTTTATTCGAATAGACAGATGTCGAGGGTTTGATGCAGGCTCCGGGTTCTGTATACAGGAAAGACTAAGAAAAACGAAAGCTTACTAAGAGCAAAGCAGTGCTCGGCAAACTTGCTACCGCTTCAGACAGTAGCCTCGCACTGCCTTAACGTAATCTTTCGTTTTTTAAGTCTTTCCAAGCACACAGAACAGTCACCTGAATCAAACCCTCGACATCTATCTATCAGTAAGTTTTTCGGCGCTATCTGATTTCTACGCTCTCGAAAGAAGAACTTTACTTGAGACGGAAAGGAACCGGATGTTCTATAGAATGATATCCCTATCTCAAACGTGTTTGTATTTAATAAAATTTAGCGTAGAAGTCTATCTTTTTCAATAAACAGAAAACAGAAAATATGAACTTCGAGAAGTTTCATGTTAGAAGGATGGTA
>ERZ1026903.399-NODE-399-length-20897-cov-167.335908_pt1 | contig 20897 bp, 18 predicted proteins | sample MGYA00380180_ERZ1026903 | MGnify/ENA primary metagenome ERZ1026903 (study PRJEB33269, sample SAMEA4719816) | human gut metagenome | biome: human-associated habitat; feature: organic feature; material: feces | place: Cameroon | collected 2013-10 ... | reverse complement strand
TGGATTCTTTAATTGCCTGAAAGATGGATTGGTTGCATTGGGACATGATGTTTTTTTGGCAAGTGATGGAGATGCGCATAAAGATTATCCCTCAGATTTCAGATGGGATGGGCATCATCATTGGGGTAAGTTTCAACGACCTTTTGAAATAGTTAATATCCTTGCTCATAAGAATATGATATCAGGTTATGATGTTGTACTTGTCATTGCCCCTTCAATGTTTTCTAGAAAGGTATGGCCTAATAAGGTTATTTATGATTATCTTATTGAAAATAACAAACTTGTTTATTTAATAAGTACTGGTTTGTATAGAATTGGTTTTGACTATTGGATAAACAAACCTGAAACAAAGTATTATGGTTATACCTCTGCATATGTTAATTCGGATGTGAGATATAGAGAGTCTTATTGGAATAAAGACATTATTGAGTGGGAGCGTGATTTCATGAAAAAGATTACAGGAATTATTCCTATATGGTATGAATATGCAGAGCCATACCGCAATTTCCCTAATCTTAAAAAGGCCATTCGTACACCAATTAACATCAATATGTTTGATTATAAACCGAATGTAATTAAAAATGGAAAAATTGTATTTTTTCATGGCTTGTCACGTCCCTGCAAGGGTGGAAAATATATCCTTGCTGCATTTGATAGATTACGTGAGAAGCATAAAGATGATGCTGAATTCATTGCAGCAGGAGGTCTTCCTTTTGATGAGTATATGAAGCTTATTGATCGAACCAATGTTATAGTGGATGATGCAAATAGTTATTCTTTCTGTATGAATGCTTTGTTTTCTATGCTCAAAGGAAAAATAGTAATGGGAGGAGCAGAACCAGAAGGTAATGAAGAACTTGGCTATAAAGATGTTCCTGTAGTGAATATCTGTGCTGATGTTGATCAGATTTGCGATGCAATAGAAGATATTATAGCTCATAAAACTGAAATAGAAGCATGGGGACTAAAGTCACGTAAGTTTGTTGAAAAGTATCACAATTATATAGATGTAGCAAAACAATATGTTGAACAGTTCGAAGAGGACTTTAAAAACTTAAAAAAATGAAACCAAAAGCAAGAGTTATAGCAATGTATTTGCCTCAGTTTCATCCTATTCCAGAGAATGATGATGTTTGGGGAAAAGGTTTTACCGAGTGGAATAATGTAGCAAAGGCGCGTCCGCTATTTCATGGACATCATCAGCCAAATATTCCGGCTGATCTTGGATTTTATGACTTACGCCTGCCTGAGACACGTGAATTACAGGCTAAACTTGCTCGTGAGGCTGGTGTTGAAGGATTTATGTATTGGCATTATTGGTTTGGTAACGGCAAGCGACTTTTAGAACGCCCTTTTGATGAGGTTCTTGAGAGTGGTAAACCTGATTTCCCTTTTTGTCTAGGTTGGGCAAATCATAGTTGGAAAACTTCTACTTGGACCACGATGGGTAATTTTCAAGCAAACCATATGATTTGTGAACAACAATATCTTGGAGATGAGGATTATATTATGCACTTTAATTATTGTTTAAAAGCATTTAAGGATCCACGTTACATCAAGGTAGATGGAAAACCTTTTTTCCTTCTCTACAATGCATTAGATTTACCTGATTGTCATCATTTCTTTGATTTGTGGAATAAACTCGCAAAAGAGAATGGTTTCCCTGGTATTCACTTCGTAGGTTTGGCCAGTGGATGGGACTCTGAAATTGATAAACAATTCAGTTTGGGCTATGATGCTGTTATGCATGGAAATCTTTGGGCTGCAGAGTCTCATGTCAAAGGTAAGTATGTGAAGATTATTGAAAAAAAAATACGTGATAGATTTGATGGAATTATGCTTGATAAATATAGATATTCTGATATTATTAAGTATCTTGTAAATGATCTTGATAAGAAAGAAAATATCTATCCTTGCATATTACCAGGGTGGGATAGAAGTCCTCGTTCTGGTCGTAAAGCGACTATTTATTATGGTTCTACACCAGAACTTTGGAAGAAGCATATACAGGATGCTGTTAACGCCGTTCAGCACAAGGAAGATGAGCATAAGATAATTATGCTACGTTCATGGAATGAGTGGGGAGAAGGAAACTACGTTGAACCAGATGAGCGCTGGGGTAATGCTTATTTGGAAGCTCTTAAGGATGTACTTTATTAAAAATGCTTATTATGAAAAAGTTAAATATTAATGAAGTGCATACACGTCTCTTGGAAGTAGCTGATGCAGTAGATAAAATTTGTTCTAATCATGACATACCCTTGTTTATGGTAGCTGGAACAATGTTGGGTGCTATCAGACATCGAGGATTTATACCTTGGGATGACGATATGGATTTTGGTGTACCATATGAACATTTTTATGAGTTAATGGGAATCCTTGAAACAGAACTACCATCAAGATTTCACTGTCTTACTTATGAAAATGGTAAAGACAATTTAGCATTTCATATAAAAGTTGAAGATCACGAAACTATAGCTCGTGATATAAGAATAGATAAACCTCTTGAGCATCAACCGGGAATAACAATAGATATATTTCCAATTGTATGTTGTGATGAAGAGTCTTTTTCGACTTTAATCCCTAAGATTCGCAATGTGTATATGGTTAAGCGAAGAATTTTTATAGGTTCTACTGAAAGACAAAATTACAAAAAGTGGGCTAAAAGAATTTTACGATTTGTTGTACCATTTTCTTCTTTGTCTCTTAATCGCAAAATTAAAAAACTTATGGATCAATTAGAATCAGGTCCTTTTATGAGCATTCCTGTTAGTCCCAACTATTGGAATCGAAAATTTAAAAAGGAATGGTTTTATCCTATTAAAAGGTTTAAATTTGAAGATCGAGAATATGTTGGAATCTGCGATTATGATGCTTATCTGAAGTCTTTGTATAGAAACTATATGAAACTTCCTCCTAAAGAAAAGCAAATTGTACACATGGACGATGTATATTTACGTGAATCATAAAAAATAGGAAAGAAAAATTATGATAATAGGTTATACAACAGGTGTTTTTGATATGTTTCATATCGGGCATCTAAACATCCTCCGTAGAGCGAAGGAAAAATGTGATTATCTTATCGTTGGTGTGAGTACTGACGAATGTGTTGAATCTTACAAACATAAGACTCCTGTCATTCCTTATGATCAAAGAGCTGCTATAGTTGAAGCTATCAAGTATGTAGATGAAGTTGTACCTCAAAAATCGATGGACAAGTTGGAGTTTTTAAAACAACGTCATTTTGATGTGATGTTTCACGGTGATGAGTGGCAAGGAACGGAACTATATAATAGATATGAGAAGGAGTTTGCTAAGTTTAATGCGAGAATAGAGTATTTAGCTCATACTGATGGGATAAGTAGTACTATTCTTCGTGAAAAAATCCAGAAATAGTTATGGCACATAAATATTCAGTTGAAAAAAATGTTCAGATTCTATTGAGTCTGATGAAGGCACATGGTATAACAAAAGTTATTGCATCACCAGGATCAACCAATGTTTGCCTAGTGCACAGTTTGCAGAATGACAGTGATTTTACAGTTTTTTCAGCAGTAGATGAGCGTTCGGCAGCATACATGGCATGTGGCATGGCGGCAGAAACAGGAGAACCTGTTGCACTCACTTGTACTGAGGCTACTGCATCGCGAAACTATATGCCAGCTTTAACAGAGGCCTTTTACCGCAAGTTACCTATTTTGGCGATTACTGCAACTAATGAGATAACCCTAGTAGGTCAGCATCATCCTCAGATGATTGACCGTTCTGTAACTCCAAAGGATTTAGTATTAAAGAATCTTTTCGTACCAATATTGACAAGTCCTATTAAAGAGAAGGGTTATACTAATCTGATTAATGATGCAATGCTTGAACTTAAGCGTAATGGTGGTGGTCCTGTCCATATTGAATATGAAACCCGTTATTGTGGTGATTATACAGTTGAGGAACTTCCAAAAGTTAATGTTACAAAGAGAATTTCAGCTTTTGATAAAATGCCAGAATTAAAACCTGGTAAGATTGCATTGTTTGTTGGTTCGCACCCACGTTGGTCCGATAAACTTACGCATGTCGTAGATGAGTTTTGTAGAAAATATGACGCTATAGTATTGCGTGATCATATAAATAATTATCAAGGTGAGTTTGGAGTTGATTACACAATCCTTTCTTCACAGTTAGGTGTGCAATTTGATTGTGCTTGTTTTGATACAGTTATTTATATGGGTAGCATTTCAAGCGCATACAAGAAAATGTTCCGAATGAATAATATTTGGCGTGTTAGCCCAGACGGTGAACTGCGAAATATGCTGCATCAATATGGAGGAAAACTCCAGTATGTTTTTGAAATGCCAGAAGAAGAGTTTTTCGTTAGATACGCTAATATGAAGGTAGATAGTGGTACTGGTGATTTTATTTCTGAATGGAGAAGTCTTTTGGATACATTACACAACGAAATAGGTGAGCTGCCATTCTCAAATCTTTGGGTAGCTCAGCATACTGCTCCTAAGTTGCCAAAAAATAGTCGTCTGTTTTTGGCTATAGAGAATACTCTTAGATCATGGAATTATTTTGTTACAGACAAAAGTATAGAAGGTTATTGTAATACTGGAGGTTTCGGAATAGATGGTGGTGTGTCGTCTATGGTTGGAGCATCTATCGTAAATCCCGAAAAACTTTTCTTTATGATTACAGGTGATCTAGCTTTCTTCTATGACATGAACTGCCTTGGAAATCGACATATAGGGAAAAATATTCGTTTGTTGGTAATAAACAATGGTGTCGGACAGCAATTCAGAAATCCTGGTTATTATGCTATTCGTTATTTAGGTGAAGCTGTTGATGATTATGTTGCAGCCGCAGGTCACTTTGGTAACAAATCTCCGCAACTTCTCAAACATTATGCAGAAGATCTAGGATTTGAATATTTGTCTGCTTCTACTAAAGAAGATTTTCTCAATAAAGTAGATACTTTTTGTAATCCAGAAATAGGCAATAAATCTATTCTATTTGAAGTCTTTACAGATACACATGATGAATCTGCTGCACTTGAACAGATTACAGGATTACGTGAGTCGATAAAGTCCAAGCTAAAAAACTATGCATTTGAAATATTGGGTGCAGAAGGGTTAAGCTTAGTAAAGAAATTAATTGGGCATAAGCTAAAATGATAAAGCAAGTTCTAAAAAAAATGTTGAAGAAGTTGCGTGCGAAACAACTTGTTCCAATAGTCACGCCAGTTGATAAGGACAAAATGCTAGAAAATAAGGTTGTCCTTATCACTGGCGGTAGTAGTGGTATCGGATTATCAATCGCAGAAGCATGTTTAAAAAGTGGTGCAAAAGTAATCATCGCTGGATCAACTCAAAGTAAGATTGATGATGTTCTCAAAGAAAAAAAGAATCCTAATCTTGCTGGCATTGTAATCAATATAATGGATGTAAGTTCATTAAATAATAAGGTCTTTGAAGCTGCATCAATCTTTAATGGAAAGATTGATGTGTTGATAAATTCAGCAGGAGCTCATCATACGCATCAGTTTGAGGATATGCCTGAGAATGAATTTGATAAGATAATGAATACTAATGTAAAAGGGACTTTCTTTATGTGTCAAAAAGTTGTGGAACACATGAAAAAAAATGGTATTAAGGGTCATATTCTTAATATTTCCTCTTCTTCAGCTTTGCGTCCTGCATGGGGACCTTATCAGATGTCGAAGTGGGCGATTGCTGGTTTTACAAAAGGCTTGGCTGAAAAATGCCAACCTTATGGAATTGTTGTAAATGCACTTGCACCTGGTCAGACAGCAACTCCTATGTTGGGTATTTCTAATGATGATATTTATAATGGTTATGCTATGGCTGGTCGATACATTATGCCACAAGAAATTGCAAATTTGGCAGTGTTTATGATTAGTGATATGGGAAATATGATAGTTGGAGATACTTTCTACATGACAGGAGGAAGTGGAGTCGTAACATTCAATGGTTAAATTAAATGCGGGAATCTTAGTGCTTAAATTTTATTTGACACTAAGGCTGCCGTCTAAGATTTTTCTTTAATAGTACGATTGTGTCACGTTTTGTAGATTTGATGGTAAGGAAATAATTATGCAATTTTGAACATTATGCCGAAAGAATATCAGCTTTAGCATTGTAAGTATTCTTTTTGCCTTTATAGGCTATTAGGAATTGGTCTTTACAAGAGAAGTTTCTTGCTCTGTAGTTTCCTTTATAAAGGTCTACACAAGTTTTGAAATTGAAAACAAATGCATATAAAACTACCAACATTCTGAGTGGTATTAGCATGGAGAGTAGTTCTGCCACATGATGTTTTTAGAGTAGCAAGTATGTTATATCTGGATAAGTTTATTCACAACAACGACATGTTGTATGCAGCTACTTGTTTTGCAACATTGATTGGTGCGATATGCTTTTTGCATGTGGTGAAGTACTATGTGTTTCCATTCATGGAAAATAAAAATGATTGTTATATGGAAAAGAAAAATGTGAATTTTATAAGATTTTGATAGACCAATGGAAATATGTGTTAATATTGAAATCCTTCCTGCACATGAAGGTGATTGCATTTTCGTTGCTATCATTTCAAAAGATGGAATCTATAATATTATGATAGACAGTGGCGTGAAAACGACCTATCAATTTCGTGACAGGAAACAACGTATCAAAGATGGCCCCTTGAAAGCTAAAATCAAGGAACTTCAAGAGAAGCATCAGATGATAAACTTGGTGATTCTCACTCATGTAGATGAGGATCATTTGGGTGGAATCGTGGAATGGATAGCTAAAGATGAGAATGCTCTTGATATGATTGAAATGTTTTTGATGAATAATGGAGACCAAATACCAGTTTCTGATAAAACTTCGCTCCTTCATTCCATACCTAAGGGAAGAAACTTGGATAAGTTGTTGAGAGATGCGCATAAAGCTATTGTAAATCAAGTTGTCAAGGGAAAAGTGTTTGAAGTTCCACATGGCAAAATTACAATATTGACCCCTACGGTCACATCTCATAATGTGATTGCCGAGAAGTGGAATGGAGGTATCTTCCACAAGACTCCTACTGATTATGGCAAACCTATCAAGACTTTGCTGGAATATAATTTTACAGAGAAGGATGCATCAAAAACAAACAACTCTTCAATATCTTTTGTTTTGGAGACTGATGGACGCAAAGACCTATTCCTAGGTGATGCAGATATAGATGAAATATGTTTGTCTTTGGTTGAACTGGGATACAGTAATGAACACCCTTTATGCTGCAAGACGGTAAAACTATCACATCATGGCAGTAGGAAGAATTTCTCTTCTCGCTTATTGGAACTGGTAAAAGCAGAAGTGTTTATCTTTTCTACCAATGGCGATTATTATGGGCATCCCGATAAAGAAGTGTTTGCTCAAATTATAGACAAAACATGTGCAAAAGTTTATTTCAATTATAAGGATAGATTCGAAAAGATTCTTTGTGAGCAAGACTTGATTGAGTATCCTGATATTAATAATCGCATCATTGATAATTTGAATGGCTAATTACGATTTTCTTAGACAGATTTCTGTCAAAGTGAATGATGGCAGTGGGGTTATTGTAAAACCTTGCACCGATGAGTATTGCTATGTTTTTACTGATTGGCATGTCATAGAACATCTTAAAAAAGAAGAAATAAGTGTAGAATATTATGTTTCAGAAAAAGATGATTATGATGAGGATGTTTGGAATTTCGCCAAAGCTACACCTTTAGAAGTCTATGATGATAGGAAACGTGATGTTGCCATTTTGAAAATGCCATCGTCAATGGCTGTACACTTTGTAAAATTGCGTGAAATAGAAAACGGAAAAAACTTGCATCATACAGGGTTTCCTGAAAACCGCAGAAGTGTAGAAGCCGTAGAATGCCAATGGAATAATCAACATGTGAAAGAATTGCTTAATAAAATTAGTCACGGATTCATTTGTTATTGTTTCGAAAAGTCACAAGAGTTTGGAGATTTGGCTGGTACTTCAGGTGGAGGAATCTTTACAGATGATGGATGCTTGATAGGGCTTCATCAAGGAAGTAGTATCAAGGAGAAATATGACTATTACGATAAATGCAATATTATACCAATAAAATTCTATAAAAAAGTAATAGAAAACAATGCCGAGAATTTTCTACCGGTTTGGCGTTATAATTGGAATTCTTTTGAACCATTTTTGAAAAAGGCCTTTTTTGTTCAAAATGTTGGTGAGGAATTTCGGCAAATAATGGCATTGTTAACTGCTGAACTTGATGCACTGAAACGGCAATGTATAAACTTATCCCCTAAGGAAATAAAAGACAAGTTGGAATTTGACAGAATTGTGAATGACAAATGTTTTCAGAATTGCTTTTATGATGAAGACTTTGGTATCTCGTTTCTGGAGTATATTGTATGTATGCACTTGCTCTATGATTTTCCTCTATCCACTGAAGGTGTTTGTAAGATGGTCAATCATTCTTTGTTCATATATTGGCAGAATCATGATGATGATGTATTGAGTGCAGTCAAAAATATGGATTCGTCTTATTTCGATGGAGTTAAGTATGGACAAAACATTTATGTGGGTGGTTTACACTCAAGTGGTTATGCTTGCGATGTCATCAAAAAAGGGTCTAGACAGATTCTTGACATAAGTAGGCCATTACTAAATGTATGCAGCGATGTAGATGTAGCAAATGCAATCAAGATAGAATACAACTATATCAGCACATGCCTGTTTACTGATTGTATTTTACAAAAAATAGACGAGTTCAAGGGACTTGATGACAATCAGGTTTTAAAACATTATAAAAACATTCTTGAGGAGAAAATATCATGAAGCAAGAAAAATTTGAAATGATATATAAGGATGTGTTTGGCTCTTCCCATAATTTATATATCGCCATTACCACATCATTAAGCCATAAAGACCTGGAAGAGAGCTGGAGAGACATAAGAAATGAAGTCATGACAAAATGGCAAGATACCATAACGGATGATTTTTCCAGATGGAATTTTTATTTGTTCTATGTTGTTGAAAATTTAGACAAGTTGGATGGCAGTTTACGTTATCAGATAGAACATGATATGGTTTCATCGAGAAAAATATTAGTGGATAGAAGCGATTATAACAAAGATGCCGATTTATATGAAACCATAGTTAGAAAATATATTAATTACGATGTGACAGAAGGAGAAGAAGAGGATGGGGATATTCATCCTTTTGGCAAGTCAAACGAAGTGGTTCAACTTATAAAAAATATTAAAGATGAAAATCAAAGAAATTGCTATTGAGGCTTTCAGGTGTTTTGATTATCAATATCTTAGTTTTGAGGCAGGTGAAGGCGTTTTAGCTAATCTTGTTGTTCTTTATGCTCCCAATGGCTTTGGTAAGACATCCCTGTTTGATGCCATTGAATATGGAATTACGGGTTCTGTAAACCGTTTTATGAGAGGTGTCTATCAAAAAGATAATATGATAGACAAAGGATTGCGAGATAAACACTCTTTCCTATTCAACAAGAATGTGGATGCTAAAAGAAATATTCATGTAGCTATTAATTTTGATGGTACATTTAACGATATAGACAGAACATTCTCGGTGGCAGATGAGAATATGTTTTCATCGAAACTACAGACACGCAATGATTTTTTTAAGAATGTGATACTGTCACAAGAATGGTTTGATAGTTTTATTCGTTCCACTACTCCTGAAGAAAGATGCAAGATTTTCTTTGAATATTTCAATCGTAAGGATAGCTTGTTGGCATATAACAAAGAATTGGAAGATACCAAGAGTAAATTGAAATCTATCAAAAGCAATAAGGAAGCAGATGTAAAAAAGTTGAAAGACAGTCTGAATAAGGCAATACAAGGTGATGCATTGTTGGTGTTGCAAGAAAAATTGGAGCAGGTATCTGAACTTGGTTGGGAGATACCATCGTTCAAACAGATTAATATTGATAGTTTGAATGCTATGCGCATCTGGGGGCAGGAGAAATTAGACAATGTCAAATCTGTCCTGGATGTCAACGAGGAGAAAATCACGAAAATACTTGCTGTATTAGATGGTACTTCAGAATTAGCTACTATTGTAAAGATAGAAGATTGCTATGTAAGACGGAGTGGTTTGGCAAAAGAAATATCGGAATTAAAAAGTTACCGAGAGAAACAAGAAAGACTGTTTCTCTTACAGAAAAAGCAAAGAGAAAATTTGGAGCAAATCAATCTTGTAGAAAAGGATAAGAAAGTATTTGATTTTTATCTCGGTAATGAAAAGAAGATAGCCGAGTTATTGTATAAATTGTCTCATTTGAAAAATGACAAAATGCAAAAGGAGGCAAATGCTGTTGATTTACAAAGACATCTTTCCGAACTAAACCAGGAAAAGACAGAACTCCACGTACAAAAAATTGAAACAGAAGAGACATTGAAGGGTATTTTGCCGATTCATACGGATTTAAAGCGTCTCTTCGAACAATATAGAACCAATAAATACAAAAAAATAAAGAATGAAATAAATGTAAAAAAAATAAAATTGCAGAATTTGCTTTTACAAGATAGCAATGCAGAAAAAGATAAAGATATAAAGAGAATCGAAGCCTTTAGTAAGGCGTTGGAGCATAGTGTCGATGAGGGCCTTCTGTCCTATGGTCTTTATAGAGATCAGGTGTTTTCTTTATTGGATGATTGGAAAAAAATAAGGGAAATTGGAAATACAAAGAGTGTAATCGACAATAAGAAGAAAGGGCATGAACTTTATAAGAGCGAAGTTCAAAGACTCGTTGACAATTCAAGAACCATCTATTCGGAGTTAGATAATGGCGTGTGTCCTCTGTGTGGATATGATTGGAAAAATGTTGAGGAACTGATAAAGAGTATTGAAGACAATCATGCTATCGATGCAACAATTTCACTATTATCTGAACAATACGAAGAACAGGTTAATAAGGAAAGAGAAATTGTTGAGCATATTTCAGCCCAAAAGAATGAACTCCGAGATGCTGTTAGACATGATATTTTGGCGATACAAGACGTAATAGCCTTTAATAACAACAAAATAGAGTCTAACAATAAAGATATACATAGAATACAAGACGAGCAAGAAAACTTGGATTCTGAAATAGAAAAGTATTCTAATATTTTTGGAGAACTTGATTTTGACCAATTGAAAGAAAAAATGGAAAGCGAATACCGGACCGCTCTAAAACGAAATTCTGAGGTTAAAAAGAAATTGGCAGAAACAGCCAACACGATTTCTTTAGAAGAGAAACAATTGCAGCTATGTCAGCGAGAAATCAAGAAAATATCATCTGAATATGCAGCCTATCATTTGGATGGGTTCTATCAGAAGACTAAGGAATGTTATAAGAGCCTTGATTATTATCTTGACAATAAACTTGTTGATTATTGGAAAGAAAAAAGCCATTCTTTGGGACAGACCTTGGATATGTTAAATGAAAAAATATCGGACATAAAGTCGGAAATAGAAGATCTACATAGTATTGGAGTCAATGAATTTGACAAAGATGCAAAAAATGAAGAAATGAAATGTCTTGCGGAAGAACACACTGCACTTTTACAGACATTTGAGAAGTTGCTAAAATTTCTGAAAGGATTGGTAGTAAGTTGTGATTTATCTATTGAAAATAATTCTAATGAAGTCAAAGGTATATTGCAAAGTGAACTTGAGTATTTGAAAGAAAATAGAAAAATACAAAATGGATTGCAGACTCAGTTGGTTAGCTTTATGAATCTTGTAGACAAAGCTGATGAATATTTGGGATATAACAGAAACTTATCTAAGATTCGAGAGCAGGAACTAGAAATTGAAGATTTAAAAGATAAATTGGAGTTGCTGAACGAAGAAAAGGTAAAATTGAGTGCTTACGTAAGAAATTATGTGGATAAGTTTTTTGACCATGCGCTTATAAACAAGCTATATAATACAATAGATCCACACCCAAAATACAAGGAGATAAATTTTGATTGTGATTTTGACAAACAAACTCCGAGATTGTGCGTAAAAATGTCCACTGTAGATGGACAGGGAAATGAAATTGTACCCAATCTCTATTTCAGCTCTGCCCAAATCAATATCTTGTCTTTCTGCATATTTATGGCAAAAGCATTGAATGCAACTGATGATAAGGGTAATAAGGTGGAATGCATGTTTATTGACGACCCTATTCAGGCTATGGATGACATCAATGTTCTTTCTGTGGTGGATTTGTTGAGAAATGTAGCTTTCGTTAATAATAAGCAAGTAGTGATTACAACTCATGATAGAAATTTTTATGAGTTATTAAAGAAAAAATGTCCTTCATATATTTTTAATTCCAAGTTCTTTAAGTTCTTGGAGAAGGGAAGGATTATTGAGGATGCGTAAAATACGATGAAGATATGAAGATTTTACTAGCAAATAAGTTTTATTACCGCCGTGGCGGTGATTGTATCTATGTGCTTAATTTGGAAAAAATGCTGAAGGCGCATGGACATGAGGTGGCGGTATTCGCCATGGACTATCCGGAGAATCTGGATACGCCTTGGAAGAAATACTTTCCAAAGAATATGAGCAAATTGATGGCTTTTACCCGTCCGTTTGGCGATGGGGAAGTGAAGAGCAAGTTCTCGCAACTGCTGAATGACTTCAAGCCAGATGTGGTGCATCTGAACAATATCCATACGCAGCTTTCTCCACTGATTGCCAAGTTGGCGCATGATTTCGGGGCGAAGGTGGTTTGGACATTGCATGATTCCAAACTCGTTTGTCCTTGCTATACTTGCATGAGAGATGGCAAGTGGTGCGAGGAGTGCTTTACGGATAAGATGGCTGTGGTGAAGCATCGCTGTATGCCGGGTAGTATTCCTGGGGCAATTGTCGGCTATCTTGAGGCTAAAAAATGGAACTGTAATATACTTCCAAAGTATGTGGACTTGTTCCTACCACCATCAAAGTTTATGATGGATACCTGTGTAAAGGGTGGGTATTCGCCAGAGAAGTTCAGAGTGCTCTGCAATTTCATTGATGTGACTAGGCTTCCGCCAATTTCTCAAATACCATTGATAAAAGGTGATTATTATGCATTCTTGGGACGTGTGAGTGAAATGAAAGGCGTGAGAACCTTGTGTAAGGCGGCTGCCCAGCTCAATAAGAAGCTTATCGTGATTGGCGGTGGTGAGTTGCTTCCTGAACTCAAGGAAACCTATAGGAACTGTCCTCATATAGAGTTTAAGGGACAGATGCAATGGGAGGAGTTTATGCCTATCCTCCAAAAGGCGAAATTTATGGTGTTGTCATCGGAATGTAGCGAGAACAATCCTCTCACCGTGATTGAATCACAGAGCCTGGGTACACCAGTTCTGGGTGCGAAAATCGGAGGTATTCCAGAACTGATTGTTGAGGGCGGTAAATCTGCTGCGGAAATGGTTCCTAACGGTATGACCTTTACATCGGGTGATGTGGAGGATTTGAAGGACAAAATAGAAAAGATGTTTGCGCATGACTTTGATTATCAAGCCATCGCAAAAGATGCCATCGAAAGATATTCTTCCGAGGCTTATTATCATAAACTAATGGAATATTATAAATAAATATACTATGTCAGAAAAGAAATTAAATGGTACGGTCATCGTGACCTACCGCTGCAACGCTCGTTGCTCTATGTGTAATCGTTACAAGGCTCCTTCTAAGCCTGAGGAGGAAATCTCTATAGAGACTATTAAGAAGCTACCTAAGATGTACTTTACCAACATCACAGGTGGCGAGCCTTTTATCCGTACGGACTTGAAGGACATCGTACGTGAGCTTTATAAGAAGAGCGACCGTATCGTAATCTCTACCAATGGCTTCTTCACCGACCGTATCATCGACCTGGCGAAGGAGTTCCCTCAGATTGGTATCCGTATCTCTATCGAGGGTTTGGAGAAGACCAACAATGAAATCCGTGGCTTGAACAATGGTTTCAACCGTGGCTATACTACCTTGAAGAAGCTCTGTGAGATGGGATTGAAGGATGTGGGCTTCGGTATGACCGTTCAGGACAAGAACGCTCCTGACCTTGTGCCTCTCTATGAACTGAGCAACAAGATGGGTATGGAGTTTGCTACCGCATCGCTCCATAACTCTTTCTACTTCGTTGAGGCTAAGAACATCATCCACGACCGTCCGATGGTGGCTAAGAACTTCGAGAACCTGGTGAACGAACTGTTGAAGTCTAACTCTCCAAAGAAGTGGTTCCGTGCTTACTTCAACCATGGACTCATCAACTATATCTATGGTCAGAAGCGTCTCTTGCCTTGCGATATGAGTTTCGATACCTTCTTCATCGACCCATACGGTGATGTGATGCCATGTAATGGTACCAAGGACAAGGAGGTAATGGGTAACCTGAACCGCCAGACTTGGGATGAGCTTTGGAGTTCTCCAGAGGCAGAGCAGGTTCGCAAGAAGGTAAGACATTGCGACAGAAACTGCTGGATGATCGGTTCTGTTTCTCCTGCCATGCACAAGTACATCAAGACTCCTGCCCTGTGGGTGGCTAAGCACAAGCTGAAGAGCCTGCTCGGTATGAAGTACTCTATGTATGAGAACCCTATCTGCTGCGAGTATCGTGATGGTAAGGTTACCAAGGAACAGCTTGACAAACTTTCTACCTGCGATATGAATGCCGTGGTAAACAACGGCCTTTCTGCCGATTCAAAGGAGGCTTTGAAGGGTAAGCGTGGCGAGGACATCGTGAACGCTGACGTGGCTAGCCAGGGTTATGAGGCTACCAAGAAGGAAACAGATAGAAATATTGAAATCAAGTAATCACTTGATTCTCTTATGATTGATAAGAAGCCACAGTGCGGAGAGCATCGACACCAAGATGATGCCGAAGTACTGTATGGCTTCTTTGATATAGTTTGAAATCTTATTCATGCCTGCAAAGGTAATACTTTTATTTTGAAAATCTCTAGTTTTTTATGAAAATAGTTGTAACAGGTACTCGTGGTATCCCGAATATCATGGGTGGCGTGGAGACGCATTGTGAGGAATTGTTCCCTAGAATGGTGGAGCGTGGGTATGACGTAACGCTGATCCGTCGCTCGAACTATGTGAAGGATAACTTGCATGAATGGAAGGGAGTGAAACTGGTAACGATTCCTTCTCCTAAGAAGAAGAGTTTCGAGGCTATCATCCATACTTTCCGTGCCATCAATGAGGCGAAGAGGTTGGGTGCTGATGTATTGCATATCCATGCCATCGGTCCTGCCTTGCTGGTGCCATACGCCAAATTGCTGGGCATGAAGGTGGTGTTTACGCATCATGGTCCTGACTATGACAGGGACAAGTGGGGATTTGCTGCCAAGACAATCCTGAAGATGGGTGAGCGGATGGGCTGCATGTTTGCCGATGATGTCATCGTCATCTCGAATGTCATCAAGAATCTCATTGCCCGTAAATATGGAAGGACGAAGAATGTACACCTTATATATAATGGTGTTTCTGAGCCTGAAATCTGTGACTATCCTGAATATTTCAAGGAACTGGGGATAGAGAAAGGCAAGTATATCCTGGGAATGTGCAGATTTGTGCCTGAGAAGAACCTGCATCATCTGGTGGAAGCGTATAGACAGTTGGTAGTTAAGAATAAAAAGTTAATAGAGCAGGGCTACAAGCTGGTGCTGGCTGGTGATACGGATTTCGAGGATGAGTATTCGTTGGGATTGAAGCAGATGGCAAGGGAAAATGGTGTGGTGCTTACTGGCTTTATCAAAGGCAGAAAGCTTCATTCGCTGTTGACGAATTGCCGTTGCTATTGTCTTCCATCTTCGCACGAAGGTTTACCAATTGCCCTGTTGGAGGCGATGAGCTATGGTGTAAAGGTGGTAGTAAGCGATATTCCTGCGAATCTGGAGGTAGACTTGCCAAAGGATGATTACTTCCATTGTGGAAACGTGGATGAACTTTCTGAAAAACTCGGAAAGATTATCGAGGCTCCATTGCAGCATGTGAATTACGACATGAGCAAGTATGATTGGAATCAGATTGCTGATGAAGTAGGAGGGGTGTATCAAGGTTTGAAGAAATGATATTGCAGGATTTTTATACAATTCTTCAATCTGCCATAGGAAAAACGGTTCAATTATCCCATACGCTTTCTGAAAAGGAATGGAATGAGATCTTTGGATTAGCCAAGAAGCAGGCGCTTGTTGGGATTATGTTTGAAGGTGTTGAGCGTTTGCCGCGAGAGCAATGGCCTCCAAGAAATGTGGTCTTGCAATGGGCGATGATGGTAGAAAGTATCAAGCATCGGAACCGACAGACTACTGATGTATGCCTTCGCTTAATCGAGGCGCTTGACAAAGATGGCTTTGAAACTTGTATATTGAAGGGACAAGCCAATCATGTGTATTATGATGGCTTGAACTCGGAATATTCCCTAGGACAGTTAAGAATCTGTGGTGATGTAGATGCCTGGATTTGGCCAAAGGAAAAGACTAAGCATCCTGTAAAGTCTATTATTAATTATTGTCAAAGAAAGAAAATTCTATTATCCTTATGCCATTTACATGCTGAGGTGAAACCTGTAAATCGAGTTCCTGTTGAGATTCATTTCCGTCCTTCGTTCTTGAATGCTCCTTGGAGTAATCTATGTTTTCAGAAGTTATTCAAGTCTGCAGTTTTTGAAAATAAGGAAATTGACGAATGTGGAACGATTAAGAAACTGCGAGTTGACTATGACTTAATCTTCCAGATGAACCACATTTACAGGCATCTGTTGGATGAAGGTGTTGGTATGCGGCAGATTCTTGACTTTTATGTCCTTCTGAAAGCATATCAGAATGATCGGCAAGGTCAATCCGAGATGATGAATGTTGATGTACTGATGAAACATATCAGTGATTGTGGTATGAAACACTTTGCATCAGCTTTGATGTTTGTACTTCAAGAAATAATCGCGCTTGATGATGAAGAACTATTGTGTCCTGTTTCGGAAAAACATGGAGTGTTCCTCATGGAAAAGATGATGGCTGCAGGAAACTTCGGACATTATGATGAAAGGATGAAGACTTTAGCTGTAAAGAAAGGAAAGCTCTCTTATCAGCTGCAGAAAGCGCTGCGTCGTTTCAAAAGGAATCTCAGATTCTTGACAAGTTATCCAGAAGAGGTGATTTGCGAGCCTTTGGCTAGAATTTATCACTTTATTTGGAGAAAGCTTGCTTTATATAGATTTTAAAAGATCTACGGGCGAACGATTCATTCTCCTTTGTAATTTTGAGACACTTTTGAGGATGGATTTTAGTAAGGATGGGATTTATGAAAAACATAAGCCTCGGTTGAAACAACCGAGGCAAAGTTAGATGAGTCATTTTTTTGTTTTCTTTTCTCTTTGAGACAAAGCACTAGCTGCAATACTTTTAGTTCTTGAGCTAGAACGGCCATCTCTTAAGGCTGCTGATGCTTTTGAGGCAACAGCTTTTGAAGTTACTTTTTTAGCCATAATAATCTTTTTAACCAACAGGTTTCTGTTGATGTTGTTACTCTGTGAACACTTAGCCAGTTCACCTTGGCTTTTTGTTAAAGATTGCTTGGTACAGGAACCAAATCCCAACATACGTAAAATTCGTCTGTACGGGTGTTGCAAGATCTACATATTGGTGTAATGTAGTAATGCTTGTCTGTAGAATTGACTTTCATTACATGTCCTCCTACCAAATCAGAATCGGAACAGCCTCTAACTCCGCAGATAGAAACGGTTTTGCCAGTTTGTTTCTCCCAGTAGTCTAGCCAAGAATTATAACCAGAAGGGACAGGAAATCTACTTGTACCATTGACATTCTTTACTTTTGTCATTTTCTTTGAATTTAAAATTAATAATTCTATTATTGGATAGTTCCACTTGTTTTCAAAAGTGTTTCTTGAATTAATGAAAACAAGAAAGTTTATTCGCATAGTGCATTTGCAAGTAATGTGCCATTTAGATTTAATGTTTGAAAAACTGACAATGTGGCATATGTCGTGTTGTCTTTCTTTCTGCCAATATGTCTTGAGACATTCTAGGGAAGTGTTAGTATGGTGAAACAGGTATAGATGTATCTTAAGGGGATGATGAAGCATATGCTAAGGCGATAGATATCTTGTTGGGGGATAAGGAGCTTAGCAGGCGTTATGCCGAGAATGGCATGAAGCGAGTGAGAGACCTCTTCACTATCCCGAAGATGATAGGTGAAATGGAAAAATGCTATGAGGAGCAAGATGTTGAATGCCATCTATCTCCACGCTCGTGAATGGTAGACGATGCGCTATGCCTAGCGCATCAAGCATCTGGGCTGTCTTTATCTCGCACCCTTCCTTGATATATATGTTATATTCTTGCTGTTTCATGGGTGCAAAGGTAATGAGAATATTCTAAAACACTCCAATATCGTTGCATTTTTGCATTTTTTAGGTATAAAAAGGTGAAATTATTATGTTTTTTGATGAAATGGTAGTATCTTTGCAATCAAAAAAATGGTTATAGGCTTCTGGTCTATTATATTTAACAATCATGGATGAGGAATTTTACATAGCTGAGAGTCTAAAGGCAGACAAGGAAGGTATCCTTTTTCTTGCTGATTTATGGGAAAAGATCGAAAGCTTTTCGGGTGGTAAGGTCTTGCTCCATTTTGATGAAGTAAAGGATATTGATGCGAATTTGTCTGCTGCTTTAGGAGCTATATTAGATTCTGCAACTAAAAAGGGAACTTCTATGTTCTTAAATGCTCCGAGAGAAAAAACTGTGAAAAGAGCTTTAGCGCGCATAGGGTTTCTTGGTGCTTTTTCTGTACAAACTAATGTGAAGGAAAGAGAGAACTTTATTATGTATAAATGTTTTTCGGTATTGGAATCTTCTGAATTTAAGGAATATATTCACACTGGGTTGATTCAGAAACAACGTTTTCCACAGTGTACCCAAAAAGCAGAAGAAAAAATAATAGAGAGTATCTATGAGGTTTTTGCTAATGCGGTAAGCCATGGTGGGTGTGAAAATGTATATAGCTGTGGTGAATGTCATGAGTTGGATAAGCGTCCAATGTTGGATATGACCATTACTAATTTGGGAAGGTCTATACAGGAGAATGTAAATAATTTCCTTTGCAAAAGAGGAAAAAGTCCTTTGTCTGCTGAGGATACTCTGAAATGGGCCTTTAAAGAGGGTAATACAACCAAAGACGTTCCTGGCGGATTGGGTCTTGCTATATTGAAAGATTTTATGGATTTGAATGAAGGTGAGATACAGATGGCTTCTGGGAATGCTTTGTTGGAATATAAAAAAGGCTGTTTTGATACTACTTTTTTAGAAAAGCCATTTCCAGGTACAATTGTAAACCTTAAGTTTAATTGTGCTGATCAAAAGGCTTACTCTCTAAAAAATGAAATAACTAATTCACAAGATTTATTGTAAGATTATGAATACGATTCGAATTGTAGATCACGTTACTTTTAATCAAGGAGTAACTTCAGAAGAGGGACAACCTATATATGGGTTGATTGTAAACTCTTTTAAAAAAGGTGAGAGTGTAGAGTTGGACTTTGCTAATGTGAAGTTCATGACTACAGCTTTTTTGAATGTGGTTATTGGAGCATTATATCGAGATTATACTAGCGAACAGTTGAAGACGATATTGCATTTGAAAAATTTTACACCAGAAATAGCTTCTCGTATAAAAAAAGTTACAGATAATGCAAAGGCATATTATGCAAATATTGTGGATTTTGATAAAAATGTAGAAGAGGTTCTGTATGAAAGCAAGTAAGATAAAATATGGACAGGTCGGAGAACAGGATAGATACTTCTTTGATACTAATGTATGGATGTTCCTTTTCGCTCCTTTGGCTAGTTCGAAATTTTATAAGCAGAAGACTTATAGTTCTTTATTAAAGGAAATTATGTCTCGTAACGCTACTATTTGGATAAATTCACTTGTTGTTGCAGAATACGTCAATGCTGTATTGAAATTGGAATTTAAACAATGGATAAAAAGAAATAAATTAACAAATGCTGATTTTAAACATGATTTTAGACCTACTAATGAATATTTAGTAGCTTTGAGTGAAGTCAAAAATCAAGTCAGCGATATTTTAAGCATTGCCACAAGGCGTCCAGATGATTTCCATGTGGTAGATGTTGATAAGTTGATTTCTTCGATGGGTACTTCTGTGGATTATGGAGATTCGGTAATAATTGATGCTTGTAAAAGAGCAAATATAAAATTGGTAACAGATGATAGGGATATCATAGAAATGGATTTGCCTTTTGCTGTGTTTACAGCATAAAATGATTGTCTAACTTTTGCTGCAATTGATAGTGTGATGAGTTTTATCACCCTGAGGCTGATGGTGGCATCTCTATTCTTGATGATAGCCTGGGTATTGATTGGCGTATTCCTACAGAGCATGCTAATCTGAGCGAGAAGGATACGAAGCATCAGATGCTGAAGGATTTTGATAGTCCTTTCGAATACTAAAAAGAGCTCACACGGATTTCACAGATCTCACGGATGGAACGGACGTTCGTAGGTATATCACCATTACAGCGTAAGGTTTTAACACATTAAGTATTTACCTTTGCATCCGAATTCTAAAATATCAGAATTATGGAAACAAAGGAATACATCGAAAAGATGATGCTGGTCTTTAACTAGAACCATAGAGGTCGAAACCTGCGTCCTTGGCTGATTTTCACCAAGCTCTAACAAAAGAGTTGGAACTAAAGGCTGCTGTCTATGGAGCCTACTTTCTGATGGCGTTGCCTGCCGGATGGATTATCCGGAAGTGGGGCTATAGGAGGGGAGTGATAACCGGACTGGTTCTCTTCGGTATCGGTGCTCTGATGTTCATACCGGGAAGCAGGATCA